>Ga0056131_1000233_pt1 | contig 12273 bp, 5 predicted proteins | sample WorMetLIZISLAND1_2_FD_67480 | JGI IMG/M metagenome (GOLD analysis project Ga0056131, IMG submission 67480) | Marine gutless worms symbiont microbial communities from Max Planck institute for Marine Microbiology, Germany - Olavius clavatus LIZARD... ...
TTGAAACTGAATAATACCTGGAACAATAAAACATAAAAGCTGAACGAGAATATTCCCAAGTGTTAAAGCATGTTTCAGCATGTAAAGAATCGATTGATTTCCATTTTGCGACTTTCATTGTGGAGCATTATGATTGACAGAAGTATCGTGGATTTTGGCTTGGTGTTCCATGCAGGACTATCAGTGTGGGAGCTTGTCTCACGTTTGTCACAAAAAAATGGAAAAAATCACAAACATGCTTCTGTGTCATCTACTGTCTCTGCTTGGACTGGTCGTGACGTCACAGGAAAGCTATTGTCAGACCTTCTTTTACTTGTACTTGTAGTTGATGAGCATGATAGAGTCTCGGCTGTAGATCCCATATCCTTCCAATACTTGTCTAAACGATCGATTCTTGAACGTGTTGAAGTAAGTAAGTAAAACATAGATTTATATAGCGCATCTCGTTATAAAAATAACCTCTAATGCGCTGTAAGTGCCCCCTAGGAAAATGTTTTACACTTCCCTCCCCTACACTGACCCTTTCCCCTCAAACTCCTCACCATAGACCTTGGTGCCATCTAGCGAATCAGTTAAAGCCATATTGTGAACAAGCGAACCGCCAAAATTTTCACGTCTGGAATAGCAATTGTCAGCATTCTTCGTGGCTATTACAGTCAACGCTGTGCAACCGGCTCATTCACGGCGGCAGCTGCAATGCTTGTTACTACTGGCTATAAAGCACATGAAAAAAAACTCCCATCACTTATGTAACCCATGCAACCAGCCATTGTTGCTCTATTTCGTCTGGATTGTGTGTTGATGTTGATTTACATCATGTATATAACATCTGCTGGGTGTGTGTGTGTCTATGTGTGTGCTACATATTTTACTTTGTACGGCGCCTCTAAGCTACAGATGAGGGCGCCGTAGCTAATCCAGATGATATGCTGAGATGATATGATGATGATTTACGAGTTTTCATTGCCGTAGGCCCACTGCTAGAGCAACGCGGTTGGGTGTAGTGGCGTACTGTAGTGGCTGTGTATCTGGTACATGCTTTGTAAGCCAACGATGGAGTCGGAGTTGGGCGGACCGGCTGCTTAGAAACTGGTGTCCTGTTAATTTTACGTAACTGTCTTATAGGATTTAGATTGGTTTTTAATGTACCGCCTAATCACCTAATCAGTTTGCACATTTCTACATAGTAAGGCATAAGTAAATTGCTGCTATGGCAGTGCTAATGACAGTGGCCATTGGCATGGAGTGTTGAAGTAATTAACTACCAATAAATAAGTCAGACATAACAATATTGTTTGAAAAACATGAGTTTTAATTATCCTTTAATTGATTTCAGTGGGAGGATGTTCCCGTGTAAGGCAGACTGGATAAGGCTTTAGCGGTTAATGTCTGCAAGTGCAATCTTGAGAAGTATGTATTCACGTGCACAAGACAGCGTTTTATATTCGTTCTTTTTGCGGTATTCTGTTATGCTGCCTTGGGCGTAATAAACTGATTGATTGATTGATAGCTTGTGCCCACAGCGTCGCAGTCAGGGTAACGTGATAGTACCCCGCTGCATCACGTAATACTGTCGGCTGTGGCAACACTGGCAAGCAATGCGGTTAGCCGGGCTCATCTCATCTCGCCGTGTGGTAGCTGCCAGGCAAGCTGTATGTACAGTATGTACGAGTGCTGTTTATGTTTTATCACTGACTGTCTGTCTGTTAATGACTGCTACAGATGCACGTATGATATCATGGTCGTGTGCTATCATTCTGCCGGCGCTGTCCTGAACTTGTCGTGACTGCCGGCGCCGTGGCGATGTTCGGCGGCGCTCTGGTGTCGTTCGTCAAGCGGTTGTTCGGCCGGGCCATCAAGTCCGATGACTCCGCCGACTGTCAGACGGCGACGGAGACGGTCGGCGACTGTAACGGCAACGTTCCGCCGTCGGCGTGGTCGCACGACCCGTCCATGACGCTGTCGACGTGGTCTGCTCGACGTTGTCGACACCGCTCAGGACACGTGGTACTAGTCTGTCAGCGGTGTGGTGGCAGTCTGTCGCCGGCTGTCAACGATCATGCACGTGGATGGAGTTTATCAAGAGCCCCTCGGGACTATCGAGGTCATGCGGCGGATGACGGCGTCGAGGCTGTCTGTTGTTGTGTCAACTGTTCTCATTCACCTTGCTATCAACACCGGAGCCACCACCCTCGTGTAAGTATAGCCTACTCAGTTGACTTAAGTCGTCAGGCATCTTTTGCCTTCCTGGTTGTCTTGGTGGTGCAACGGTTCGGCGTCGGACTCGTGATCGAAAGGTCGCTGGTTCGACTCCCGACCGGGGCGCTATCAAGTCAACTAGGTCAACTCATCCTTCCATCCCTCTGGGTAGGTAAATCGAGTACCAGCCTGCATGGCTGGGGTTAAGGCGGGGCGCGTTCACTTGTGTCGGGTGGCAGGTAACACTGTGTGATCCCATATGGCAGGTGACGTCCCGTAGCTGTGAGATGGTGCACCATTAACGGCTATAGAGGACCTTTTAACCTTTATGCATTGTGTGCAACACAGCTGACCATGTAGCATTTAGCTGAGACAATGGGTAAAACATACAGTGTAGTTTATCAGGTTGCATTGCATCATTATTTGACATTTTGTAGTACGGCAGTCTGGATATGTTTGCTGCTACATTTAGTAGCATATTCGGCCATACTTTTCTAGTACTGTTGATTATCACCACTGCCAGTTAAGCAAGGCTTAAATTCAAAAGCCATCACATTTTTAAAAACACTATATGATGGACCAACATTCCTGCATCGGCAAAGCATGTCGCCATTCTTTTTGTTGACCAGTAACTTGTAACAGCACATTAACGCAGTGTGATTGGCTATTGGCATGATAATGTTGTATGTCTGTCCGTCTGTCTGTGACACTGTGCGCTGTGGCGAAACGATATGACCTACAGCAAAAGTGTCTAAGCAGGTGAAAATGAAATGCTCCTAGGAACACGATTTTTTCAACTTTCACCCCCCCCCCTACACTGACTCTGTCCCTTCAAACTCCCCACCTCGGGCACCATAGGCGTTGCTGTCATCTGCTGAATAAATTTAAAAAAACACGCGACTCTTGTTGCTAATTTACATGATTTGATTTCATCTTAAGTCCACTTTTAGGCCTACTTCACTTGGTGTATGACTTCGTGAAATTAAATGAAGAGAGTACAATTGGCATTTTCAGCGACAGCTGTGCTTTTTGTCTTCGTTTTTTCTTTGTGTGAACTCAGTATAAATTTGCCACAATTATTGCAGTAACGTCAAAAATGTGTCACTACATCCATAAGCATTACAAGCGTTATAAAAATCTACAACAGCCATTTTGCACCCTGGCAATAACTGGGGTTTGGCTTAGGCTGAAAACTTTTTGAACGACACTGGTGTGGACAGTGCAGCAAATGTCGACAGAAAGAAGCGTGTATTGTATAAGTTGTATAAGCAGAACATGAAGGGGAACGACTTAACAACCACAGATATGGTAGACACAAATGAATGTTGAAAGAGGGTGGCCCTACGTGTGTTCTATTCTAGAGAGTGTAAGTTGTCGTCCATCTGATACCAGTGGATAAGGTTGTGAATGTTAAGACACCGCGGTAACTAACAGGATACATTCAGTTGCTCGGCGTGATAAGTAGGCCGAGCAGTAAACAGGCTGTTCGTCGGCGGACAACAGCAAGCCGACACTAGTATTATGACCATGTTTCGATGAAAGAGTGGCAGTGGCTGGCTGGGTAATGCGGTGTAGTGTATTTGGCGAGATTCCAGGACGCGGCCGGCAGTTTGCAGTGACTGAGCGACGGTCGGAGTGCTCCTGGCGACCTTTGTTGTCATCATCGGTTGCTCGGACCTTGCTCTGTGTGCACTGAATGAAACTGTGCCAGTGAGAGCGCTGACGCCGGCTGGGCTGGCACGTGACCGGCGGTAGATAGCGGTTATCTGCTGGCGCCGCGACACCGTCCTTGACAACATGCTGACGGACACCCAGACACAATAAACTCCACAGACGGCTGGCCGGTCCGCCGATATGTGTTTGCAGTTTGGCGCCGTTGTCAGTTACTTGCAGTGAGGACGTCATTACTTCCCACCCACCAGCGCTGTTACTTACCGTTGCCGGCCAATACATCCAGACAGACCCCGGCGGCGGCGTTGTACCGGCCCGCGAACGTCGGCATTACTGGCACCTGACAGAGCAGCGAAACCATCAACCCGTCAGCCGGTTTGGGAGTTTCATGGTGATAATGATACTGTTACAGTGGAAGGCCGAGCTGTCAGCCAGGTGCGCTAAGGTAAGACACGGGTACCGCAAGACCGAGACCGTTAGACTCACAGATAGGTAGGTGCATACACTGGGAGAGACAGGCGGAGTGAGAGAGAGAGATGCAGATTAATGTATCGCATTTCTCGCAGCTGGCGGCGACGTCTGATCGCTGGGAACCTGTCATAAAATGTGCACTACGACACAGGGGGGCGAATGATTGATGGAGATGATGATGATAGAGCCACAGCTGCAGCTGCTGCTCAAACTCAAGCTCAGCATGTTGATGATGCATGGACGCCAGAGCAGCCAGCCGGCTCCCACTGTGCTCTATGGGTCGAGCTGTCCACGCGTGTCAGGCATGGCCGTCAAATTAACCCTCCAAAGTGAAGAAATCTTAAAATAATACGTCCCGCCCTTGAGTTGCTATATTGGCTGGGTTGTTGTGTATTGGTGACCGATGATGGGAGTGAACGTGCAGGGTTGTATTTGTTAGGGAGGGTCGGGGTTTTACCCCACTGTGTGAAATGGCTGACCCCCTAATGAAGTCCAGAAAACAGTTGGTGGGCTGAATTGTATTGGATGTATTCATACTACCGTGTTTTATCAGCGTACAGTACAGCTTACTTTTTCGTCCGTGAACTGAGATGCCTCTGACTACTGCTGACCTCCAACAGAAGCGTGACACGTGAGCGGAGCCAGTGCCTTTGTCAGCCAGTGTATCAGTGCCTTGTAAAAATCCTTCACTGGGTATAGCTAAATGCTCGCTCTTAAAGTTATCGGGTAGTAGGCCAGGCCTACTAACTACTAACCACTCTGGTCTCGATCGTCGAGCCCTTAACTAAGCGTCTAGATCCTAGCTGATCTAAGGTTACAGTTGGTGCAGAACTGAAGTGGATGGATGTGATGATGATAATGATGATGATCGTGTCTAAAGGGTTAACGTGATGGACCGGTGGACTGTCTGATGACGGCCACAAGATAGGTCTGTCTGTGAGCCCGTGAACCACGTCAGCGACCAGACGTGGCGTTGAGTTCAGCGCCTCACGGGCCATTAAGTTTCTACCACTCGGCAAGCTGGCTCCTTTCATTGTTCTGCATGATTACATCGGTCACAGTCTCCTGAACGCTGTGTTTCCATCACGCTACTCCTAAACCTTGACTGGCTGTTGTGACGCTCCACAGAGCACTTACTTACTTACTTACAGCACCTTGATGCTGTCGGTTGGACCCCATACAGTACCCACTGCAGCAGTCTGCAAGGGTTGCCTTTGAGACCGGCCTAGCCTGGAGTAACTCTGTATAAGTTTGGGCTAGTTAGATAATTAACAGAGAAAGCAGTAGATACTACTGAGTTGCAGGATCATCATCATCATTTAACAGCTGTTTGGATCAGCCGTCGATCGTGGTACTATGTGGATGAAAACCCATGAAGACGTAACGTAGTGACATTTTAAAGCCCTGATACACAATCACAGTATAAATTTGTGAATTACAGTCAAAGGACTTATACAGCGTGAAATTATCTGTGAAATTGGGCATTGTCTACAAAAAAAACACATTTTTCTGTGATGAATTTCTGCCGGGTGGATTTCATTTGGGAAGAACTTCTAGGTGAAAGCTGGCGTTATTACACACGTTGGTCACAGACACACAGAATATAATACATACATGTAAGCAGTAATTTAAGTGAAGATACATAAAGATACTCCTAGTGAATTATTGACACCAGACAGAATTGGCAGACATTTATGGTGTTGCTAGCAAAGTATTCGACAGTGAAGAGTTAAAAGTGGTTAAAAATAGTAATGTTAATGCTTTATCATTCTACTGCTAGCGTGTTTGCTGATCCATTAAAGTGAGTGGCGACCTGACTGTTGTTGACGTGGGCGCGTCTGACCGCTAGACCCGACTGACTAGACAGCAGTCGTAGTCTACTGTTTGTGATGCTTCTGGTTTCTGTTGAAATTCGCCAGAACAGACGTGCGTTTGTTGTGCGTCTGTAGGAGACATGTAGGTCAAGTCTAGGGTCGCTGTCGCCAGACGTGGCCGTACAATGGCGGCTCGGTGCCGGACCTTGTGACCGTGACGTCATTCCGCCGCCGACGACGCTGTCCATGCCTCTACCGCCGTCTATCGCCCGTTCACCGGACGGCGAGGAGAGCTATGCCCGATACGAGCGGAGTCTGGCGCGGTTGAACCGGTCGACAGAAGCCCGCGACGCCGTCCGCTGCTTCCAGCCGCCTCCCAACCGAACTGTAGGACACATTGTGGACACTCGACCCCATGGCCGCCCACAGCTGTGATATTTCACTGTTGTTATTAACAGCACTGTTTCTGCATTGCGTCTTAGGTGGGCTGTCTGTCTCTCTGAGAGCACCTTGCAGTCAGACGTTAGTCTATAAGCTTTACAGAATTTTAGTCTTGTCTTAGACAAGGTTTGATTGTAAAGGTGATTGTCACCAGAGCTGAGGTAGCTTTTCCTATATTGGAGTATCCAACGACTTTCTGTTTGTCAGGTCAACACCATCGTGCCCACGTGAGCTTGTTTCACTAAAGCTGCTGCTGTATGAAACATCTACCCTGCTTTTATCTCTAACTGGACATCTTTTATATGACAGTTATGCTGACACTTAGTGCAGTGTTAACAGATATTGCAGATAGTAGCTGCTGATTGTCATGATTAGGGACCACAGTTTTCTGCAGCAGATTTTTCCAAATTTTGTAGGCCAGTTTGCCAAATTCTGCGGCTCACCGTGGCAAATTTTCCACACAGCAATTGATTTTGACGGCCTCCTGAATCCGACCAATGTCGACAACAAGAAGCATGTATTGTCTAAGTTGTATAAGCGGAACATGAAGGAACAACCACAGATGTGGTAGACACAAATGAATGTTGAAAGAGGGTGGCCCTACGTGTGATCTATTCTAGGGAGTATTGTTGTCCATCTGATACAGGTGGATAAGGTTGTTTATATGCAGTATTTGTCACCAGTAACTGCAACTGACAGATCTACAGTCTGTCTACGGAATAAAACGGCAATATTTCAAATAAGTTCAATGTTTTCAGTATTCCTCCCACTGAAGCTTGAGCAGCAGTCATGTATGTCATGGTGCCATCATATCTACATGTAGTAATGAATTTTCTATGGCCACCTGAACCCGACCAAAATATGCCATATTTGTCCCCTTTTCACCGGCAATACCGAATTCTACAAAATTCTGCGAGAATGTAAAAATTGTTCCACATATTCCACGTCACAGCTCAGTATTATATTCCGCATTCTGCAGAAAACTGTGTTCCCCAGTCATGGTGAATATCTGATGTCGAGATCTCGTATCTCGTTTATGTGATGCTGACGCCGAATGTCTTTCAGTCATTGTCGCCGTACCGTTGTTCTGATCGTACTTAATGCGGTGCCTGATGTTTCCGCCGTGTTTTGTGCATATGTTTGAATTACACTAGTGTATCTCATTCTAACAGTTGCCACTCATAACAGCATTAATGCCACTGGATCATATCTTCAGTACTCAGCAACGACACCCACTTCTGTTGTGAGATGCTAATTTTTTTAAACCTTCAGTGCTTTGTGCTATTGTTTGGGCAAGAGGACCTACAAAATGTCCTGCACAGCGATTCCAAAACGTTCACCTTTGAGGGACCCAACCTAAACTGGAGTAACTCCTAGATAATAGGCTGGTTAGACAAAAGTGGATAGTAGTAGTAGTAGCAGTAGTTGTAGTTATTGTTGTATTAGTAATAGTAGTAGTGAATGAGCGAAGGTAAGTCGGTTGTTTCATTCAGTTGATACTGCTGCTGTTTATTGTAAGTGCACTGAAAAACTGCAATTATTAGCCGTCCATAGAACCTCATGGTTCATGTTGCTCTTAAACTCTTTGAGTTTCTGACAGGCAGTTTCACAGTTTTTTTGTTGGACGTACCCATAGTCACCGCTACATGCTGTGTGAATTATGCAAGCTTTCTCGTATAATATAAGTGTGTGTAAGTGATACTGAGTGATGTCAACACGTAGAGTACAGAGTTGTTGCATTATGATTAGGGCTAAAACTGTTAGAAAGACAGCGATGAATGTCATGTATTTGACTGACTTATTGCAACAAACAGTAGCCTACTTGCCAGTGCATTGTTAGACTTGTTCCCTTTACAATTTGAGTAAAGACTTCAATTATTCTGGTGAGGTGATATTGCTAGCAGTTGATAGTATGCCTAACGATGTCTTGTATTTTTACATTGGCCTGCAATTTGCCGATTGTTGTAGGCTTAATAAGTCAAGTTTTGTATGACAAAATTTCAGTTATTTTTATTTATTCACTAATGTTATTTGTGAAAGTATTTAACATAACAAAGCAGTGGTTTATTGTTAGTGTTTCTTCTATAGATCAGTGCTGAAGTGAGTCGGTTTACAGTTCTCCCTTTGTCAGTTCTGCTTATTTGTTCTCTACTTATACTGCCAATGGAAAGCAATCTGTTTTGTAGTTACTGTCAATATTTCTGTGTATCTACCGTGAAGAGGTGTATTTATGTTGGCATATCGGCTCTAGTTGATATAAACAGGACACATTTATCTTGAGCAAATGCAAAAAAAAACGGCATTCAATGTTTAACATATTTATGCCTGGTTTTGGATATCCTGAGAATCGAGAGTTATTCCTGGAACAAGAAACAGCAGCATTTATCAATACCAAATCTCAAGATATCCTCGAAATAACTTTCCCAAAATTAATTAATTGAGGCATAAACTCGCAACAATAAAAATAGCCGCTGTCAGAATATGCTCTGATCTCAGAATAAGTATTTCGAGCTTTATCCATAGTTCATAAAGCGGGACATTAAATATTATATCGGTTTACATTTTGGTAACAGTAGTTCAGCATCACATATTTTGAGCTCTTAATTCTTTTTCCCAGTAATTCTTGCACATATTTGATATTCAGAGTTTTGCGTTTATTCGTCAGTGATTTCTGGTGCATCTTGCTACATTGTACTTCTAGACACTGGTGAACGTATGCTCATTGTTGATGGTGTTTTATGTTGGCTACATGAGTTACATTGAGATAACAAAGTTTGAGTGTATTAGTTTCATTCTTTGCATTATTTTGCTGGTCTAGTGCCTGCATTACTGTCTTGCTGGAACTATTTTTGTCATTTTTTGTTGAGTGTCTGTAACTTTTGGCTTTGCAGTAATGGTAGATAGTTTGGTATGTAAAAAAATTAGTCGATAAATGTGTACTACTGGAAGGCCAGCTGAACAGCAGGCTCAGATCCTGCTAGTACAGTGAAACTGAAAGAAAAGATATGAACTTGATGTGGGACAATCAAGGATGTTTTGTGGGCAAGCATTTGGTAATTTTTAGTTGCTTCATTATTTTCTCAGATAATCTTATCTGCTTGGTTGCACTGCGGTGCGTTTGTTTTTTTTAATCATTATGGTTATTTGTTGTCGACTTCCTTTGTTGTTGCTCTGTGTGTTTGTAAATGGAAGTATTGAATGGTTTTGTTTTGTTTTGTCGTCATTGCTGTTAACGATGATTTATACATAACTGCTTTGTAAGGTAGAACGTGATTTTTGTAACTTAGCATCACCAAAAAGCCTTTAATCAGTATGCTTCTCCGTCATATTGTAGACATTATGTGAGTTTATATGTGGTGAAGAAGCAACTGTCTGTCAATGTGCATCAGCTCTTTTAGATTTTTTACCTTTATGTTTTGTGTTGTCGTCGTTGGTGTTAACAGTCGATTTGTCGGTACCGATTGTGAAACTGTCACAACCTTTACATTGTAGAACTTTTGTGCTAGCGTAGATGTCGTGTTTTGTTGGTGTCAGATGTTGTTGTGTGTGTTTTTTTTAAATTTGAGCATTGTGCTATGTCTTATCATGGTACTTGCATGCAGAGTGAGTTACTGAGGTATGCAACTCGCAGATTACTTCAGTCTACAGTAGCTGATAGAGTTTAGTTTTGTTTGAGGAATTTTAGTTTTGCAGCGATTGAAAACACAGGGTTTATTTAGGAGCGGATAGTGTCGGCCGCTTTTCGTGTATAGCTGTGTGACGTTGTATGTGTGAATTTTCTGAGCATATTCATGTTACAGTTCATTGTTTGTTCGTAATGTAGCTGCTGTCCACTTTTTGCATGTAGCGTTGTGTCCATTATGGTGCTGGCTGTGGTGAGGTGCCTTGTGCAAGTGAGATATACACAGATTAATCGTTTATGAGCTGTCGTGGTTTAAACAGTGGTTACATGACCAGATATGGTTACATGACCAGATAAACTTTTACAGTGATGTGTAGAAATTAACTAATTTCAGTAAGCAAGTAATTGTGATGTATTCTGAAGAAAACACTGAACGTTTTAGCTGTGGTTGAATATGCATAGAAATAGGCACTGTTTCGTAATCTGTAAATTATCTAAATTATTATTCAGTGACTCGTATATCCATATATTTCTGATCATTTTCATCATATGCTTCAAAGCGGAGGAGCAGTTAGAGATGTAAAAGTGTCAGCCAATTGAAGTTATCAGTATTAAATGTGACTAAGATTGTATAGTGCCTATCATGAATTAAACGTTGAGTATGATTACTGTCTTTTTCTCAAGTATTAACACAGCATAGCTGGGACTTGTTGATTGAAAGAAATTGCTGCCTGTTCTTGGTTTGATTCTGTTATAGCAACCTTTATTTGTTTGTGTGTAGTGGAATAACGCATCACTCATATCAGTCATTATTGATCTGAACATTGAACTGTAAGTTTTCTCAGTGGCTTTTTATATCCAAATAGTCATAGGGTTGTATATTACACTGTGTATTTCTTATGTAATGTTTAAGGTGTCAGCGCAAGTCATTGCCTGGAAGACTTGTCTGAGTTGTCTCCAAAATGACCTATTATGTGTAGGGACAGTAGATAATCTCGGAAATCACAGAAACCGTGATTTTTGTAAAATGCCGTGATTTTGCCAAAATGCCGTGTTTTTTGCCAAAATGCCGTAGTTTTACATTTTTCGCAAGAATATTTTGTTTTTAATCAGCATAATTTGAAGTTTATTGTGTGAATTTAACACGAAAATAGTTACCTTTCCTTTGCCTCTGCTACCAAAATCCATGTGCTTTGTTACTTACTGGCAGAATATGTGACCGTGACGTCGTGGTAATATGTATTTTACGTAGAATATACATTTTTCTGGAGTTGGAAACCATAGGTTTTAGCAAATTAGCAGCTATATAAACTGCCGTGATTTTTGCGATTTTCACAAAAGTGTGCCGTGTTTTTTGTCATTTTTGCCGTGATTTTCTACTGTCCCTAATTATGTGTTGAGCGAGACGTAAAAGCTCTTACTTTAAGTTAAGGGGAAATTGCCAAGTTGTTACTGACTTGTCAGCGACACAACGGGGAAGTTTCGGACAAGTTAGCGACTTGACATGCTGTGGGGAAACTGGTCTAATGGATTTTGCTCCTTAATCACTCACTCTACTCTACTAATGGGAGCTGCACATAAAAAGTTGTTTGTACAAGGGTCTTTGCATTAATAAGTCACTAAGTGGCATCATTCTGTTACAGTGTAATTTTCAAAATGTGAAAAAATCTGAACTATACATTTTGTAGAGAATTTAATTCTCAGTGTCCATTAAAAAAATATGAGGGTCCACCCAAAAATAAATTATTATGAGTCATAATAACTTATTTTGGGGTCGAACCTCATATTTTTATCTAAGGTCAGGTCAGGTCAGGTATTCACATAGTCCGAGGACCGTTGCGTCGCTCTTCCACTATGACCGCGGTTGATAGCCTGTCTCCATAGGTCGGCGGGTGGCTGACTGTTATCTCTTCGGAACTGGTCGATCCACCTGCACGTGGACGACCAGGACGACGCTTCCAGGAAAGGTCCGGTAAACGCCCAAGAGATAGGCTGATGCAGTTGCGGAGCGCCTTGTGAGCAGGCACTTCCTCGCCGAGCCTTGCTATGTGACCA
>Ga0056131_1000234_pt1 | contig 12269 bp, 6 predicted proteins | sample WorMetLIZISLAND1_2_FD_67480 | JGI IMG/M metagenome (GOLD analysis project Ga0056131, IMG submission 67480) | Marine gutless worms symbiont microbial communities from Max Planck institute for Marine Microbiology, Germany - Olavius clavatus LIZARD... ...
TCGGTCTCCGCAGTCATCTTCGCAGCCATCGTAGACCGCAAAACTGACACTCCAGCAGTACAACGTCGTGGTCGAAATCGACCGACTACCACAAGCAAGCAAGCAAGCAGGGGCTGCAAAGCCTAAGCTTATTATCCGTGAATAAACCAGACCTAGACCATGGTATCTCAACGTTACCGCAGAGATAGACGGACAGTCAGCATTATCGTAGTATCGCGCGATAAAAACAGACACACGCAGACAAGAGCGTTCATTGGCTCCGTATTGAACAACACCGGGGAACGTGGACAGAATATAAACATGGCGGATGTCTCTTCCCTCTGCTAGACGAGAAGAACCACGCAGAGAGACCCAGAGTATCCGTGAGGCCGAGTTCAACTTCGTCCACGGCTGAGTGGACAAACAGACAGGAGTAAAATAGAGACAGTCCGACATTACCTGACGTCGTGAATTATGGCAGCGACGAGGCGCTAACGCACAGAGTTCGCGGTGGGCGGCTTTCATCTGCGCAGCGCTGTGCCACGAACGAAGCGCGCTCACAGCTGTGGAATGGAATGCTGCATCTGAAAATCTGACGGACGAGGCGCTGCAGCCGGCGGCAGTTGGACGATACGATGTAAAATTGACGAACGGCAGCGCCTGCAGAGCGCCAGGACTCAACTCGTAATATACACCGGACAAATGTATCAACAACATTGATAATCACAATTCACATCATTATCATCATCATCATCATCATCATCATCAACACTGTAGTCGTTGTCCATTGCAGTGTCCACTCCATTCCACTCATCCTTTCCACCGATGCAGAGATACTTTGCAGTTTGCAAGCTCCCGGATAGCAAGATCGGATGCTAATTAGCTAATTTGCAAACACGATGTCTTCAATCTATTGATCCGCGTGCATAACGCATTGAGCATGGTAGTCGGTAAGAATGGATTGCATTATTATCGTCTTAGGCCTACTAAAAATTAAAACTCACGGATCGAATGAATAGGAGGCTCGATGGCAAATTCGAAGAAAAAAATCAAAATCCTCTGATTTCTGAACTTTTTGTTTAGGACCTATACTTAATTTCCATAACTTGCTACCAGGCTCCGAATATTCCCATAAAAATGATATCGATGGCGAAGCCCACTGGGGAAACTTACAGCACCTGCAGTGCTTCGCCAGACCCTAGCTAAATTTAGGGACAGGGACTCCCGGGAAACGGGCGGGAGAGGAAAATGGTAGAGAAAAGGGATGATTATTGTGACTATACGTCGCTGCGTCTTTGGAGTAAATCAGTAAACGAAACAATTTTAGCACCGACGGTTTCAAGCTACTTCGTCGGTAGAATAACGTCAGAGGGCAGATCCGATAGCAAAGGGTTCAGCTAAATGTACATGTACGGGACGTTGTGATACACTCCCAGCCTTCCAGGCAAAAGAATGAAGCAGGCTAGACCAAGAACTATAGCGTTTAGTGAAATTTTCAGATGAGCAGCTCCATCACAAATACTAACATATGTATTTTTCGTACTTTACCGAACCTCCAACGTCATTAGTTACAAATGATGAGACCATCGGTGTTCGTATACACTTCTCAGTTAGCTAGCCAACTTGACGAACACTAGAAGTAGACCGGAAGACTGTGCGGCGTTTACGTCTCGGGGACTTGCAACAGTGGGCGGCGGGCGGGCGGCGGCTATAAATACAAACCGGATGCAGAGAAAAAAACGGCAGTTTGGCTCTAATTACGTGTTTGTGCGAGTACGATAAATAAACGTCCGACTCCCGGCAGGGTCTGGCGCCTCCACGATCAGCAAGGAGCGTCATGTTGGTGGCGATGATTAAGTTACATATCGGTCACAAATGGCAGGTAATGTCACTGCGATAAATAAACAGCGAGGTATCTCATAGCGTTGGAATCAAGATGAAGCAATATTTGTATAAATTTGTTATTCGGCCTAATCACCGTGCTTCCTATCCTCCTTACACCGATCTTCGTGAACGAGAAAATGTTGGAACTTAGAGACGACTGTTTCGTGTTTCAGTCGTGCTGAAGTAGCAGAGAAAAAGAACAGAAGATCATAGATGTGAAAGACTAGTTTTTCTCGTTTCGACAGAGGACTAGCGACTGTTCGAAATTTGAAGCAGTGAAAGAGAATCAATGAACGTGAAACACACACGTACAATTTATTACCTAAAAACGTTATACAATACATAAGAAATATAAACGTAATGGCGGGGTGCCAGTTAGGCCAACGCCAATCTATGCTGACCGCCCATAGTTAGACGACATGAGTACGCCATACAAAGAACTGGCGCATCTGCTGGCGACGCACACAATTTCACATTGTTGTGTGTGTTTAATGAGTACTTAGGCTCGATATTAAATAAATTCAATTCATATCAAATAGAGAGTAGGAGAGAGAGACAGAGAGAAGGTAAGTCACGAGACCGTTATAATTAATGGGCTTGCCTTGGTCGTCCATACTCCGTAGCCAGAGTGACGCTGGTCGCCTCTTGAGCATCAATTATTAGTCTATACTGTTCATACACCACCCCTTAAGGCGCGGCGCGGATGGGTATGGCTAAGACTTTTCCGTCTTTCACTTGGGGGTTGAGAGGGGCGATGGTGACTTATTTTTTTAATTTTCAAAAGTCTATTTTGGTAACAGGAGAAATTACCACAACGCAATATAATGGTAGCGAAAAAGTCAATAGACCAAGTGATTAAATAATGTCACGGTGACATAAAAATTCACTATGATGTTTGTTAGAATGTGTTATTCGATATTTGTTAAACGCCATATGGTCGTAACTTCAGAGGCGCGAATAAGTCGCCCTTGATCTTAAAATTCCTTCCAAGAATTGTTATAATGCTCTGCGCGTAGTCCATTACGGAGCGCATCGTCGACGCCCCACTAACACCAGGTCGTCTCGGGGCTGTGCTGCTGATGCTGGTACGAGCAGCTGCGGCGACGTCAAGATTTATACGCGCGTAGCAGCGCAGCATCAAGACGTGCACGGAACAGTGAACTCGAACGTGCGTAACGGCGACTTGATGCGGCCAGCTTTGAAAACTATGTATCGTGTTTGCTTTCGGCAACGACAACCGTCGAGCACGCGATGCAGCCGCTTTCACTGAACCCGTAATTCTTAGAATCGCCATGGTACTTGCATACCTGTGCTGACACAGAAGATTATCAACAAACTCAGGTTTGAGCGATCTCGACAAGTGGTGTTTGAAAATGTGGTGTGGAAGTTGCTTGGTCATTACCGTATAGATTACGTTTATTAGTTTTAAGCCAATCGCGTACGAGTGCTCTTCGTGGAGCAATACTTCGCAACAACAGAGAGTGTTTCATGTTACGGCGAACAGCAGGTGTCTAAATTGGTTTGTTTGCCAAGCGCTGCTGTTCGCACTTTGAGTGTTGCGCGTTCTGGGACTTGTGGAGCTCGGATGCACTGACTAAGAACCGCCACGGAGTTACGAACTTATTAGATATGAGCAGTTCTATAACCTGCACTACCGCAATTATTAATCAACAAGTTTTAAAGACTATTAATCTAAATGGTAGCATATGACGTTCTCGTTGCATGCAAGTTCTACCTGCAACGCGGAATGATAAGAAAAAAGAAACTGATACCGTTGGCGTAAAAAAGTAAAAGTTAAAACAGAAAAAAACATTTACGTTGTAAAGAAACATTGAATGAAACACGTCAGTAATAATGTGTTCACAGTGTTGTCACAAACAATAATTTTAACGCTCACCAAAAAAGAAGTGACGAGAAGTATTTGTATAACTTCATTTGCCACTGCAATATGCATAACTAATACACAAATTATACACAAGTAGGTAATTCCTCAGCCACCACTGTTCTGTTGAAACATCAAAGAAACCGGTTTCTTTTAGCTGCACAGCTGGAGTTGTTCGTCAACGTATTTTTATAAATAACATGGTTGGAAAAATACAAACGTTAAACGCGTTTTTACATCTATGACTGATGCGTCTTTGCCGTAAGAACTTCGTTATCGACGTGACGCAGTGTTTAGGCTATATACAACAGCTCGCGTATATCACCACCGAGTTGTTTTTTGCTGACATTTCTTCAACTTCAAGCTTGGTTCGCTACACATGTTTGGCCACCGCCACGATAGGCACACGACAGCTGCAGCGGTCCGACTGAACTCAGTGAACTAATGATGGATGGCCTTCACTATCGGTACCACAATATAGCCAACTATCACTGGAAATATCTAAGGTCACCTACCATATTTACGCTGGTGAGAAAGAGAATACAGAAATGAAAACCGGTTATGACGGCCGGCGGCTATACGGTTTATCTACAAATTTAACTGCTCCAAATAATGTAACGCTTTGGATCGTCGGTTTGCAACATGAAAAACCTCGACAAAAGCTCACTTTCCAGAAAACCGCCCATAAAAGTAAGAAAAGTCTTACGTGCCCGGAGAAACCCGGACGTAGGCCTACTAACGCTAGGAGTAGCAAGATCAAACGCTTATTTTCATTTTTGATGAGACGGCAAGTATGAAACATTCCCTGGACTGCTATAGAAGCCATTTTTCTAAATCACACGAAAAGAATGAGTTTCTTGGAGCAAAGGGAAAGTGGGCTGGCTTGGCGTTATAATTTCATAGACTATTTTCACATGCGCCAAAACCGTTCTCGACCACGGTTCTTCTGGTACTCGAAGACCGAGAGAGGGGGGAGACAGGGAGATTTATAGCGTCTCTCCAGAGCCCGTAATTGGCTTACCAGTTCCTCATTCCATAAAATCTACAACGACGTCTTCAACTTGCCATTTCTCCGTTTCGTCGCTCATCACGCCCCCATTTGCTTCCCTGGATATTTTTACGTCACTGCAAGAGAGTGCTGCAACTCGTCATTGTGTTCTGTCATAAAACATTACCAGACGGTCTAATAGATTTCATACCAGGCAATTTACGGCTGAATAGTATTTATCATATGACGGTAGCTTTCTCTTATTTAATACCTGAACGACGAACGCATTCAGGTGTTTCCCTTAGTTTCCGTTATCGCCAGCTTTGCGTAAGTCTGGCTGCAAAGTGATGTTAGTTGGGAGACGAGACAGTGGCGACTGGCGACCATTGTCGAATCAACCACGACCTTCGCCGCCAATTTACTGGCTGGCCGTCAGCTCTGGTCAGTCTCTGCTGCCCTGCTGCTGCGCTGATGCCAGTTTCTTCCCGCATCCATGGCGACGCCAGATGAGAGTCGTCAAAATTACGGCGTCACATGGCTCGACGCTGTTTAACAGAAGCCTATACAAACGTGCGCAATGATCAACGCGAGGCCATGTGATAATGCTATACGCTGTATTCGCACACTAGCAACTGTTTTTGTTAGAATGACGGGAGACTACATCAGGAGGGAGGCATTCCACCCTGTCACCTACCAAACGTGACCACTAACAGTCAACAGCCAATCTTGTCCTTCGTACGGAGCAACTGCCCGAGTAATTAAATCAGGCGCTCGTTAGAAAGCTGTAACTGTAATTGCTTCTGACATAAAAATTAAAAAGAACTGCTGGTATATCGGAATGTAGGGCACGTTGTCGTCGTTCTGTCAACAGGCGGCAGCTTGGAACAAGTCGCGGCGCCGATCAACACCGACCTAACGGACGATATATACAGTACAGGTCTACACATACCAGCGACGTCAATAAATCTCGGTTCTCGAATTGCCTCGTCAGAATACACAGTCCAGTAATCCGCAACGTCAGTCCGGAGTCTGCTGTGGAAAAGGTATGTTTTAAGACTGGAATAAAATACTGAAGGAACGAATGGATGGAGTGCGGTGAGACCGTGAGAATGAACATTATGAGCTGTAAACAGTAAAAAAGAAGTATTAAAACAGGATATAGTGGCAAGAAAGGCCAACGCAGGGCAAATTAATGCCACCTATATATACACGTGATTAATATATCTTTACTACCAAGGGCAAATAATAATAATAATAAGAAGAAGAAGAAGAAGAAGAAGAAGAAGAAACACCGGTATACGAAAACAAACTAGAGAGCTAGACATAGCAATTTAGATAAACGCATAAAAAGAGAATTAATTATGCTTCATCGTTCGTGGAAAGATGAGTCAGGAAAAGAATAATGAGGATTAAGCAGGCTGTGTATACTTTAGTTTGATGCAGACATCGTGCAACGTGGGGAGTTTACGCCGTGTACTCTCATACGTAATGCACCGTGTAAACTGTTTTACAAATATAGCCTGGACTGCCTAATGAAGACCGGCAGATAACGGATAAAAAACTTGAATGCAAGTCATGACAAGTTGGTTTAGATTTAAACGAAAATGTTTTTAGGCGAATCACCTGCCATAGCAGCAACTATAAGGTTATTACAACTGTAGCTGAGAAAATTAGTCATTTCTTTTTAATGTTACGTATCTAATCACTGTAATGTTAAAAGTGTTGGGATCATTAGGTGAGGCTTTTGATAGAGTGTGAAAAGAAATTACTCACGGAAGCTCGTTGAAGTTTCCGTTGACGAACGGAACCAGCTGTTCCCGGTTATTGTCGGTTGATACGCTACGTACGAGCGTCGTCGACGAAGTTGACTGTCCAGCTTGGTCGCAACCCTGTCCATGCGACAGGCTCCTCTTGAAGGCGACAACTCCCTGACGGTTGACGACCACGTCAGGCGAGTCGTCGACGCTGACAGTGACGTCGGCACTCCGCCGCCGACAGCCCTGCACGGCTTGACCGTCGCCCGTGACGCGGCGGGCCTGATGTACAGCCGAACGGCCGGACGACGACGTCGCTGTGGGTCTGAAGACGACGCTCTCGATGATGCGCTGCTCTGCCAGACTCGACCTCTGAGGCTTGTTGGGTTCTGACAACACGCGAGACGAGCTGAACGGAGATCTGATTCGACGTCGATGAACTCCCGGAACCGATGCACGACCTTCAGCTCGCCGCCCGGCCGCAACTTCGGTCATCACGTCGGCGGAAAGACCGTCCCTCGGAGTGGAAGTGATGTCACTGACGCACGGGTCGACAGCTGAACGTTGACGACGTATAGTGGCGTGGTTCACTTTGGCGATGAGTGACGACTTGATAGACGCCAATGTGCTCGATTTGTTCGTCGACTGATGTGTCGTGTTAGCGCTCATGCCGCTGTTGTTACGACTGCTGCAACAAACATCGCAATGTTCGTCATAAACTCAGAGGAGGCTTAAGGCCTGTCCAAAACGGCGACTGTTCCCAAATTCGGCGACTGTCGCCAAAAACGGCAACAGTGCCGGTTTTGGCGATAGTCGCCGAATTCGGCAACAGTCGCCAAAACCGGCGACTGTTGCCGTTTTTGGCAACAGTCGCCGAATTGGGCGACTATAGTCGCCAGTGTGGACAGGCCATTATTATACGTCAAAAAGATGCACTGACAACGTGTTTCATTGTCGATGATAACTCTACGGAATGTTAAGCGATTTGAATAACATTTGCACCATTAAATCTGGAGACGAATTCCTCACACCTCGCTGTAAACTGGTTTACTTTAAATATCTGTGCAGATCGTTAGCAGAACACGATGCCCAGAGTGGTCTAAAGCTGTAGCTGCAGACCGTCCACGAACCTGGAAGTTACTCTGCCGGCTTCGCTGTGTTCTGAAGATGATTATTGACGTTTTTAGCAACTGTTCAATGTTCATAAATGTTCAATTAAGGGCGGCTGTGATGCCTAGAGACTTTTCTGGTTCTTTTTGGGGCCGTGTAAAAATACCCTTTGATACTGTTATAATACACGACAGTTTGGAGGCCGCCGACATTTTTAAATAAATTTTTCAGCTACCTCCGGATTATACTTACCGAGGGTAAAACAATTTGATCAGTAACGCAACTCACGACAGACACGAAACCGTGTACTGCTGGTAAGTTTGCAATTTTTTATGGACGGTATAACCGTACAATTGGTCATATAAGCATGCATGCCTCATGTCGCAATAATTAAATTACATTACATTACATCACGGATTTTTAACGTTGCCTAAGTAAAAACCACAAGGACCATATACACGGCAATAATAATATGGACTATAATACATAAAACTTCCTGGCGATAGCAAAAGCACATAGTGCACGCAATAACGCACTCTTTGTGACTGTAACCAGTAACCACATAATAATCTCATCATAGGCGATTATTCCTTGTCGATGATCAATCACATTATATTATATTATATATTTCTTTTTCTCTTTTGTTTACTAAAATAAAACTCACTACATGCAGTTTAACTTCCAAGAGTTTACCTATGACTTTTAAGTTATGTTTACAGCAGCGCATGAAACATTATTGTGCTGATTTTTTACGAGTCGTTCACCCGCATATGTTAACACTGCACATAGTACGCACAGCACAGTACGTACTCTGTCGGTCATTTTAGACTATCCATTATTCTGCAGTGTCAAATGCCGCGTTGTCTGGGTAAATCTTGCTTTCATAATATAAGCGAAAATTTGCTGCTACAGATAATGAGATCTTCGTAAGTGTGGCAACGATTATTCTAAGTAAAAAAACTCAAATGTCTTTGCTGTCTGTTGGCATTAGGCCTATGTAACGTCAACCGTCGCCAAGCGTGCCTTCCTGGTTGTTGTCGCACGTACGTGGAACGACCTGCCTTTGGATGCCACGTCTGCTGAGTCGTGTGTCCAAATTTCGCCAGCGACTGAAAGCCCACCTGTTTTTGAAGTCATTTCTCGAATATTTCCTGCATTTTAACGGACCTTCCTGGACATTAGCTAACCTTCTCCAGTGGACCTAGCAGTAGTTTGTACAACTTAGGCCACTATAAAAAATCGAGATTGATTGCTTGAGATTGGTTGATTGAAAAAGGCATTTTCCAGGAGTAGACTATTCATAATAAATATTCATCATCAAGTGGTCTTCAGCCAGAATTGAAAAAAGAATAGAGACAGATGAACAGTTCTCTAGCCGGTTGTAGACGATGTTCTTACGCAGCCGTCATAATAGATTGCATAAAACACGGAACGTCATATTGTTCCTAAACCGAATTCAGCTCTAGTCCGCCACCTGCCATTAAAACACAGCTGTAAAATCAATCAGTGAATGTCGGAAGCCGAGACGTCGTGATCTGCATGCTGTATAGCCAACAGCACATTGGTAACTTGTCTCAAATGGATTACCAATCGACAGCCGGAGACAACACTGCGTGCTTCCCCTACATAAAACCATACGTTGTTTTCGAATGCAATATGTAGTTCTCGGTCTTCCCACAAGGGACCGACGTGCATACATGCACTGCTTACTTATATGCAATGATATTTTAGCCGATCGTACTACACGCAGTACGATTGGCCGTTGTTTGGCATCATAATGTTGTCTGACGCTGTGCATTGTGGCTAAATGATAATCCTACAGTCCTACAGCAAAAATGTGTGAACAAGTGTCTTCCTAGGAACACGACGGTACAACTTTCAACCTCCTATAGGCTACACTGACCACGAGCCCTAAAACTCTCTATCCCCAAAATTTCCACGACTGGAATTGATCAGCATGCTGACAATGGCTATTCCAGACAATGGTCCATAGCCATATCGAACGTTGTAGATCTCGGGCGCACATGCGGATCATGTGATATTGTTTATGCATTATTTTTAGCCGATCAAAATTTCCGACGCAGTACGATCGGCTATCCAAGCAACTACAGCTAGAGTTCTTGTTAATAAACAGAAATGAATTCAGAACGCATAAAATATAGCCATAGTTACAGCGGGTATAAACTTTGATTACGCACGGCAAGCGACAACTGAGAGTACGTCGACCTTTCAGGACTCAGCTGCGGAGAATTAAATGAAAGACCACCTTGATCGCCGACCGTGCAGAGCTAATGTTTGCGTTTGCGATGCACTGTCTAGTAGGCCTACATGATCAGCGCGCACCTGCGCCCTTCATCGCCTGCGACTAGTCGACCAACAGGGTGGTCGGTCAGGCCAGTGCGGTCGAAGGTTGCAGATAATTGGCGTAAATCGTAATACTCGTCGGGCCTTGTCTGTCAGCTCATATAACTCTATCAACGACTGCGCATTCCGTTCATACCGGATAGAAAGAAATCACTCGAGGTCTTTGCGTGTAAAATATTGAGTTTCAAGTTACTGAACTGGAATGGGTAAAGTTACGATCTTCAAATTTTGTACGCACATTCACAGGATCGATCGGAACAAAAGCCCGTTAAAAATTTCGGCAAAAGTAGCCGTGGGCGTATTCGGGGACTCTCAAAAATTTTCAGGGCACTCATATATAGGGCGCATGGTGCATCGCGAGGTCATTTTCTGCGGTAGTTCAGCTTTCTTGTTTCACACTTACACTGAGAGACGATTTTCAGGGTGCTAGATGTAGATGGATAGATTTTGAGACTTAAAGAGGTGATAAAGGCAGCTGTATTAAGCATGCAGCGCACAAGACAGTGTTAACGATAGGAACGTGTATAAGTTTATAATCTATACGTCTATCTAAAATGTTGCACAAATGAACTGTCATTTGCGCCTATACTGAAGCCACGCTAAAAAGGTAATGTTAGAAGCCACTTATATCACAAAACTCACCTCATAATTAGCAGTGGTTTAATGCGCCAGTTGTCGGGCGTCGGTTTTTCCTGACCGAAGGTAGGCCTAACTGACTTCCTAGCACAGCGTTCACTCGCGCCTTCGCCTAGCAAGTGCGAGAGTATTGCACCCAGCCGCGCTATGCTGCGTCGAGTTGTTTGAGCACTTCAGTCACTCAGGCTGCAGGCTCTCTCGGCTACAGTGCTGAAGCTTGTCTGTTCATGATTATCACATTAACGCCGTTCTCTCTCTGTAATAGTACTTTATAACGTCATAATATTATACAATCAACTTGTGCTTGCCGGTTTGGTGATAAAGTACCACATTGTGTTACTTTACAGGTCTGCACTGTTAGAGGTCAGATATAGGGGTTAGTACAGATTACTCTGCGTTTTCGTTTGACAAAGTTCTTTTAAAAACTGTAATAAAAAGTTGATGTTCGTTTTTTTGAACCCAGTCTCATTTCCTGCTATTGTGGAATCTGCGAACTTAATCTTTTTAGAACCCCTTGCAATTTGCAAGCGAGGTTCTAAAAGATATTGGATCGCAGATGCCATAAAGTCGGTTGCAATTTGACAGAAAGAGAGAGGGAGAGAGACAAAGACAACCAATTGTCAATAGAAAACTTCTTCCGATAACGTTGGTAACGACATGGTGGAGCCAGAGTATTCACGCGGAATTTGCTGTTTTTAGCCCGGATGCAGCAACGAAGCGAATAAAATAACATCGCAGACTGGTCAGTGAAAGCCTATGATTGTGAAAACTGAAAAGCGGAAATGACTACATCGCATACGTCGAATGTTACGCCGCGCACGGTAGTGTTAGATAAGCACTGCAGTTAACGGATCTGTTTGCATTTGACATTTCATTTGCTCAGCGTTGGATTTCCGAATGATTTATCACTGCATCATTATCAGCAGCAGCATCTAGGGAGGCTTAACCTGACAGAAATAACCATTTCTAGGACCACGGCAGTGAAATGTGAGAAATGTCAACTGTGAAAAAAATTGTCAAATGCAGTGTTGTGCAGATGACTAGAAACCCCAGTTTGCCGAATGTAGTGAGACAAAAGGACAGATTGGCGAAAGTCGCGTCACGTACAAATTCGTTTGTCGACTCTAAATCTGTGTCATGGTTGGTATTGTTGACCAGTCTTACAATTTTCAGCTAAGCCTCATTGGTGACTCCTATTTCAATTCACAGACGGTGAAGGAAGTTATATGCAAGGTTAACGTAAGAAAAGCGCCTTCTCACGAATGTCTTTGTTAACCCTAAGGCTAACTGGTTTTCCACTCACACAAAACTGGTGCCGTCACTGTTGTGTGCTGTTATGGCTCTGTGCGAGTCTCTCCCCTCTGTTATTAAAATTATTAAAATTGTTTAGTCCTTTTTCGAAACTGTTTAACTGCGTGATTTTAGCTTGAACAATTTTTCTCTACATGCCTGATGTATCTTTGCTGGATAATCTCAGTTCCTCTGCCTGTGGCAAGCCGAATTATGTTTATGTAACGAATCTGTCGACCTCTTTCGTTTTCTATATACACCGTGTCCCAGAAAAAAACAAGCCACTATAATTTTCGACATAACTTTGCCATCTGTTGAGATATTTTTACAATTTTTGAAGCAACTTGTTCAGGACTAATTGCTGGATGATGCAATTTATTAT
>Ga0056131_1000235_pt1 | contig 12255 bp, 9 predicted proteins | sample WorMetLIZISLAND1_2_FD_67480 | JGI IMG/M metagenome (GOLD analysis project Ga0056131, IMG submission 67480) | Marine gutless worms symbiont microbial communities from Max Planck institute for Marine Microbiology, Germany - Olavius clavatus LIZARD... ...
TTGTTGTTGTTGTTGTTGTTGTTGTTGTTGTTGTTGTTGTTGTTGTTGTTGTTGTTGTTGTTGTTGTTTGTTGTTGTTGTTTGTTGTTGTTTGTTGTTGTTTGTTGTTGTTTGTTGTTGTTGTTTGTTGTTGTTGTTGTTGTTATACAAGTTTAACTGTGTGTGTGTGATATTAGCAGAAAGCACCTGTTGCGCAGTCTCGTCATGAAGAACTGAAGGAGAAAGCAAGGTTATTACTGGAGAAGGCGCAGCAGCAGTCGTTTGATCTAAAGAACACAGAACGCTCTGATGATGCTATTCATCATCCACAGCAGCAGCAGCTGAATTCAGATGGTAATGCTGTGACTGCTGCAGCGGAGTTAGTGACTGCAAATACAGGTGACTTGTTGTGTAGTTGTGTATTCATTTACTTACGAAGCTTTCGAATCTGTTTTGTGATGGCCAATCTGAGGCACAGTCTTGTGTTGAATTGACTAAATGAACTGGCATTAGACCTAGACAGAAATTAGACGAATTTGGATTGATCGGTACCTGCCACTGCCTTCCAAAGTCCAGGTTTACAAACTCATGTCCTGCCAATCTTGACATATGGCTGTGAGACCTGAGCTCTAGTTGCCACCGGCATCAGAAGGCTGGAAGCTTTCACATGAAATGCCAGTGCCATAGGGATTGGCACAGTCTCTAAACAGTCACTGATGCCTTGGTGGAAACATGTCCAAGTATGAAGCAGCCAATTCTCCGAAATCTTCATCGTCAATGTAAGTGGCCTTTTCGTCATTCTTAGTTTATTCTGCGACTAATGCCAGGATAACTTTGAGCAAGTTATTCCAAGGATATTCCAAGATTTACTGTTGATAAAATGCTGCTGTTTTTTATTCCAGGAATAAATTGAGATCCCAAGTTCTTTAAAACTGGGCGTGTGTCTGTTTACTCTCTGTCTGTCTGTCTGTGGTAAGTTTGATGAGTAATGAAACTGCAGGGTTGGTGGATGAATCATTAGTTCATTACATTTACATTTTTAATATGTTAGTACTTACTTTCCATTATTTATAGCCATGTGAGTGTATAGAGAAAAAATTAATATTACATTATCTCAATGTAAATATATGGAAAAAACATTACTTCCAGTATGATGTGTAGTTTTTCAGCAGAGATATTAAATTTAGCCCAATCTGATCTGAACCCTCTGTGATTATAATTGGCTGTTGTGACACTCGTCAAGTTGTTTGTCAAACAGGAAGTAGTTTGTACCAGCGTGGCCGACGGCAGCGCACTGTAAGGTTCTATCAGTTTAAGGGGAAAGGTGAAATATTTTCTTGCTTGCTGTCTGGGACATGCATGACATAGTTCTAGGAGCTTATGATCTCGAGTATCAGCTGAATGCTGTATGGCATTGTGAATGGACTAATTCTGTATAACACTGTGGATGAACTAATTCTCCTTGTGTTGAATGCCATCGTGCAACTTGTATCATTCTACTAACCTGTAAACTGACTGTAACAGATATAACAATATCACTGCTATTAATTTCTTGCACCGCTGTTGCTGCTGTTACTAATTAGTAATTACTGTTTTTAATCAGGAACTGACCTCTAGGGACCACAGTTTTCCGCAACAAATTTTTCCAAATTCCGCCGGCCAGTTTGCCAAATTCCACGGCTCACCTCGGCAACTGACAGATGCAGTCTGTCTACCAAATAAACAGGCAATATTTCAGATAAGTTTAATATTTTGAATATTGCTCACGTTAGAACTCGAGAGGCAGTCATGTATTTAATGGCGCAATCATGTCTACATTAATTTTCCACGGCCGCCTAAACCCGACCAAAATATGCTGTATTTTTCCCTTTTCCACTGGCCATTACAGAATTCTGCAAAATTCCGTGGAAACGTAGAAATTCCGCAGAAACAGGCAATTCTGCGGCTCGACTCAAAATTCTGCATACCGCGGAAGACTGTGGTCCCTACTGATCTCATATCGCTACTCACCTTGCTCTTGTTTTTGTTGTTGTTCTTGTTGTTGGGGTGACCTCTTCCAAAAAAGCCTAAGGCTCGGTTGTTTCAAATCAGATTGCGGTGAAATTTGGCAGTATGATTCTTCAGTTAAATACACATCGATTGATGGAGTCAGATTTTTTATTAGATGCCATTAAGTCATTTCATGCAGCAAAGTGCTGCCACCTAGTGAGTGAAAATGAAGCATCTGCTGGCCTGTGCGGCAGCGCTATCTAGTTCCTGACCTATACCACATTCATACTTGTTTGTTTAAACGGCTAATTTTTGCTGAGTTACTCCAAGTTAGGCCAGCTCCCAGAAGTGAACTTTTTGGACTTATTGGAGCCCGCAGGACTTCCTGGAGGCCAAATGCAATTCATATCAGCCGACCAATGGCATCAGAGCACTGAGACTAGTGTGATGTCACCAGTCATAGTCAACAATCCGATCGATCAGATTTCTTAGACGATTTCGATCCAGTCCGATGAAAAAGAATGCTTTCATCAGATTTTATCACCGTGATGTGCACTATTACGTCATTATATCCCATAATACTTCAATGCCTATGATTGGCCATTTGGAATTGGCTGTTGGAACGCTTACATCACATGCCTCATGGGCGTGGTTTACAAACATCTATATGTGAAGTCGAGATTTTTTTCAGATGCGTACGAGCAGATCTGGATTTGATTGTGAACGAATTTAAGCAGATCATATTCATCAAATTGATCGGATTGTTGGTTATGAATGCATCCATTGATAACTTTTTACTAATAATAGTAATAAGTGCATTTCATACACAGTGTGGGTGTCGGTGTTGAATATTCATTTTGTTCGCAGTGTGGCTGTCTGTTTTGAATATTCATTTCATACACTCTGTGGGTGTCAGTGTTTACTATTCATTTTGTGTGCAGTGTGGCTGTCTGTGTGACTAACTCTGTTGTTATCTAACATGAATCTGATGTATTTACGATTTACAAGTTTTCAGTGGCATCTGCTTCATGTATTGCAATAATTGGACAACATTTTTGTGCATCTCAAACTAGCTGGTAGTTTTAAATGTTGACATGTTTCTGACACGGTTAGAGCACACTGATCCATATCACCTTGAATGTCTAGCGCACCGTGGTGAATGAACATGTGGAAAGGCCTGCAGCAGCATGTTATCACTGAAGTGATGGGCCAATAGTGACATTGCTTTACATGCTGTATTTGTGTTTACTTCTACTTCATAGTTCACTGGCAGAATTGTATTAATCTTGTATTAATCGCCCACCTCCAGTAAAGATCATCTGAGCTGTGGTGTTTGGAGGATAAGAAGGAAGATTTCAGAACCGTTCAGTGCTGTATTGTGTACCACAATTGTACACAGTCATAAGCACACAACACACGTGAGCAGTTCTTACAGGTGTACTAGGGCCAGCTGGTTTACATTTCGTTTAGGTGTTTTTTGTGTATGAGTGTTTTTACTTTAGTCAGTCATGTGGCTTCGAAATAGCAATAGCCATTTCGAAGTTTACGATAATGTAGTTAGTAATGCAAGATGACTGTGTCGGTAAATGACTGTTGAAATGAGAAAACTATTGGCAAAACTTTGTATAGCTTCCATTTATTTTGTGGTTTTGTTTGGTTTTTGGTGTATTTTCGCCGTTTGCTTCGAGTTTAGTTATCAGTACCAGTGTAAATGAATTACCTGGAAAGACTCGTCTCTGAAATGACCTGTTATGTATTAAACGGAATGTAAAACTACTCGCTCACTCGCTGTTATATTGATTTGATGGTTCACATGATTGAGTGAATGTTGACAGATAACGTTGGTAGTTCTGGTGAAGGCGGTGACGTGATTGACATTCAACTGAAGACTGTTGTACTAAGTAGACCGGCATCTCTTCAGCCAACTCCCACTACGCCGACTGACTCCGGCTCATCTGTGAGTCTAGCCTGTTATTGGTCACTCATTATTAGTCTTTCAATGACTCAAATAATCATCTTGGCCCTTACCAATCATCTACTTTGTTTCCTTTCTCTCCTTTACTTCTCTATTTACTTGTTTTTGGTTGTCTCCGTGTGCTGGATTAAACTGGCAGTTTTCTGTGAGTTTTTAAGTGCACATTATATCTTCATCACCACATCACATCGTATCGTATGAGTCAGTGTGGAATAATAGTAGTGCCACTCCAGCTAACTGTGTTTTTAACTTTTTTGTTTTTAACCACCATTTTTTCTGTGTTTTTCCTGTTTGTTTCTGTGTTTTGTTGTTTGTAATTGCTCCATTTATGTTGTCATTTAGTATATTTTCACGGGCAGATGTTAGTGCACTTGTGCCTTTCTGTCCTGCTCACTGTTATTTCACTCATTGTCTTCATTTGCACTGTTACTTATGAGCTAATAAATGATGATGATGATGATGATGTTGAACCATCTGGGTCTTTACTATCAGCAGCACATTTACATTAGGGAATGTGATGGTGGGTAATATCATCTTTTTGTGAGTTGTGCTGTTTTCGACGTGTCAGTCACTGCGTGTTGTTGTTAATGTTTGTATAAATTACAGTTTTTAGCCAACTGTACTGCACTCAGTGTGATCGACTCTTTGCGTCATAATGTGCTCTGTCTATCTGTTTGTCCATATGTCCGTCTGTAATACTGCGCATTGTGGTGCTCAGGGTTGGTTTAGGGGGTTGAAAGTTGTACCATCGTGTTTCTCGGGGGCAATTTCCTAGTCACTTCTTCGGACACTTCTGCTGTAGGATATATCCTTTAGCCACAAGAATGCAGCAAAAAAGAACCGCTGAATTTACCTCACAGTGTCGAATACGGCTAATCAAGTCAAAAATGCAAGCGAAAGGAAAGTACTTCTGGTGTCTATAAACAATGTAAATAAACAGTAAGTAGTACATTCGGCCTCTCTCTTGTTTTATATTTGTATATTTAACATTGATATGCTTGCATACTTATGCAGCAGGTAGTGATGTGATATCTGACATTGTTTGACAGGTCACGGGTTTGAATCAGTTACAACATGGCAGTCAGGCACCATCTGATCAACATTTCATGCTGCCAAACTCGCCAAGTGCTGATGTATGTTTTGCTAACTCACCTATAAAGGTTAAAGGTTAAACGATATAGCGTTATAGCTCTCCTGAACAAGTCATCTCAGAGCTATGAGGCGTCACGTGCCGTATGGGATCGCACAGTGTTACCTGCCACCCAACACGAGTGAACTCGCCCCGCCTAACCCCAGCCAGATAGGCTAGTACTTGACTTACCTATCCGAGAGGAATGGAAGGCTGAGTTAACCTACGTGGCTGGTTACATACCGAGATGGTTTACCTGTCTGCAGACAGTCACCCATCCAAGCAGTAACCGGGCCCAATGTAGAACAACTGCATTGATCGAGACCAACATGTTAAGCACTACAGCATGCCACCACCTATGACACACAAAGTTTTAGTACAGTGGCAGTGTCTGGTACAGTGGTTGTACTATAAAACATGTATTTTTTGCATGTATGAAATTTTTGCAAATTTCGCACAGGATAAAATCACAAAATTAAGTACCCGCAAAAATTCACTTTGCCGATCAAATGCCTGGCAAACACTAGAATGCTAGGCAAGGCAAAATTAAAATGCGGCATAATATCTACATTCCAAAATCATTAAAATATCTATTAGTGGTATTGGTGTGGTACTGTATGCGTCAGATATTACTTGAAGACACAGGACGACGTTATGTAGACAACGAGATGGTCGCCCTGGAACTAGAACAGACAGAGACGGACAGACTTGCCTCACAGCTGGAGACTCAACTTCGAGCTGTCATGAAACTAGGTACACACTTCATTGTACTCATCTATTGTGGAGCTAAGTAGTACAATTTTCACTGTCCACAGCTGTCACAAAGCTACCTTTGTATAAGTCAACCCCCCAAAAATGAGTCCATATTTGGTCTAAAATTATTGACCCTGACCCATATAAGTTGAAGCTAACTTTTGCGAACTTGTAGGCCACCATAGCGGTAGTCTCCAGTCATGATTGATTTGTATATTTAAGTCGAAGATAACTTTTGCGTGTTTGCTGTTTCTTGTACATTAAATGACTATGTTCAATGGCTCTAACCCAAGCAGACCATTTTATTGGCCATCTCCCATGTCATTCTAGGTTAGCCAGTTATCCCCTTGATTCTTATTCTCCAGTCATCTGTTGGACAATGCACACTGTGTCCACAAAAATGTCTACAGTTTTCTCTGCATAATTTTAACAAATGTAGACATAGTTTCGTAATTTTTGATGTCAGCCATCCTTATAACGTATCTTACTAAATAAATAGAAAATTCGTTCCAGAGTGTAGACTCTTTTTTTCCATACACATTGTAGATGTTGTCTGTTTGTTATTGATTGGTTGAATGCGTAATTAATGCATCGTTATAAAAGCTGCTGCTGCGATTGCTGATGTGTGTCAGGTAATAAGACTAATGAAGAGGAGTTGCTACTACAGGAATGGTTCAGTTTGGTTAACAAGAAGAATGCTCTCATTCGTCGCCAGATGCAGCTCAACATTCTGTATATATTATACTTCACTGCTGTTGAATTGCCTGTTAACGCCTACTGTGTTCTTGATTGTATTAAACATATTGGTTTTTGACAATCACAGTTATTTAACCCATTTTTTAAAATTTCTGTATTGTATTCTTTCCAATAGCCTAATTCAGATGCTTTTTCTTTCTTCATGATTTTATTCATATAGCACTCACTGTATGGCCTATATCGTGCTGATGTTTCGTTACGAAACTTCTCACTCACTCACTGTCACAGCCGTTATCCAAGTAAACCCATCCCAGGTTAGCCTGTTGCCCGCTACGATTCTCAGTCTTCTTTAAGCATTATCGTGAGCATAATCATGTGACCACCAAAAAATCTTCATGTCTTTCTTAGCACAATTCCACGTGTGTTACAGGTGCCCAGTTTATCTATCAATTTTATTCAACAGTGCTGTAATGTAACTGATGCAAGTTAAAACAATGAACAAATGCATACTTATACAGTGGCGGCGCTAGGATCTTAGAGCGAGTAGGGCCTGCAGCAAGGCCTAAAGTAGTAAGTTAGGACCTCAGACTATTTGGCCATTTGGGAACTATTATAATACAACATTACACAAGGGATTAAAGGAGGGGGTGAAAATAAGTTCAGCTCAGACAAATACACACAGCTTGATACAATTGACACATCATCTCACAATATCATACATTAGTCTTTGTACACTTGCTAATATATAGCAGGCAAATGTCATGCGATGAAAAATATTGAAAATTTCAGTGAGATTTTAGTTTTACTTTTTTGGCTTCCTGGGGCCAAGTGGTAGGGCCGGAGGGGGCCTGAACGAAAATAATAGGGCATAGGCCCTAGCTTGTCTATAGCTAGCGCCACCACTGTACTGATAACAAACTTACTTATGATAAACATTTACCAATTCCACCACTTTCTGACACTATCGCACCAGGAAGCGAACCTGGCCCCCGAGCTACATTGTGGTCAGTAATGCTATTTAATTCAATTTAAATTTATTCATTCTATTCTATTGTATTAAATTCTGAAGCTGTGATTAGTTAGTATTGTGAACGTTGAGACTGTTACATTGGTTGATATGATGTGATAGAGAAAAAGAAGATGACTTAGAGAGAAGATTCAAGCTGTTGAACCGTGAACTGAGAAGCTGTCTTTCTGTTGAAGGTCAGCATGCACTTTGTTCATTGTTTATAGGCTTTACCATACTTATCATACAACAGTTACTGCAGTACAGATGACAGTTGGATGTAGACATTGTTCAGTCAGTCGGTCAATCAATGTATTTAGTAACATAAAAGCAGCACAGAATGACAGCAATCAGTCAACCAGTTTGGGTCACACTTAACAATGCGTCGGGCTAAAGGACTAACGGAATACTAACCCTAACCTTAGTCCATTAGCCCGATAGTCCTATAGCCCGTTGGTCTGATAGTCCATTACCCAATAGTTCAATATCCCATTAGTCTGATGAATTGTTAAGTGTCAGCGGACAAAACTGTTACGTGAACATTAAGGCAGATGAAGTCTACTTAACAAGTGCCGAAGTGTTCATTGCTTCAATGTAACAGTCTCATCCAACAATTACTGGATTTCATGGCAGCTGGACATTGCATTGTCATGGACAAGCAGCTGTGTGAATGATTTGTTTGGCGAATCTGGAACAATTTCGGCTGGTTTGTTGTGGACAAGTGGCCATGTGAATGAATTAGTTGTTGTAGTTTGCTTTTCTGATCACGTGAAGTAAGCCAAGTTTCTGTGAGTTCCTCTATAGTATGTGTGTGTGTCTTATCTGTATGTGATATGGACAGACTGGCAGAAGACGGAAGCACAAAAGAAGAAGGAGCAGTTGTTACTTGAAGAACTTGTGTCAATTGTTAACAAACGTGATGAGCTTGTACAGCAATGTGACTATGAAGAGAAAAGGTCTGTAGTGCTGCTGATCCCCGACATTAATGGCTGCCGTTATCTAGTAGTAATACCAGCAAGAGCATGCTGTGCGAAATAACAAGATCTTCAGACTTTGACTTGTTATAAAATTCTAACATTGTTACGGTTGATTCTGCTCGCAACAGTGTCGTCATCGTCGTCAGGTCCATGCCCGGTCCATGCAAGTAAGTAAGTTAGTAAGTAAGTAAGTAAAGTCCTTTATAGTGCACAGTGTCGACCAAAGGCCGAATCTTAGGCACTTGTGTGAGTGCTGGGGGAACTGAAGGCCTGATCGAAGCAGTGGGTTTTAAGAAGACGACAGAATGCGTGTGATGACAAACATTACGTAACTGTTCAGAATTTTAAGTCTTGTTTTCAGTGGTAGCTTCTTACTTAGCAAAATGGCACCCAACAGTGACCGGCCAAAATCCGAGACAAATCTGTAATTGGGGCATCTGGAATATAACACAGATGAGCTTGAGGTTTGTTTGTATGTAACAAGTGTGTGAGGGTACATCTTTACCTTACAACAGTTTGTCAGAAAACGGTGGTACTATGTACACACCTTTTAATTAGCAAAACCTTTTTATTTACTTATTTGTTTACTTAGTTAAGTCTTATTCGTAGCTTAATAGCCTTTATTGTACCTGTTATTTTTACCTATTTTGTTATTTTCTGTACATAGTTGTTTTTACTCAAAACGTTTAAGGCGCTGAATGGCCTTTTATGTGCTGATGTTCCGTTAAGAAACTACTCACTCACGTTACCTTACAACGAGTTACTGTGTGTGCTCACATGTGTATGTGTGCCTGTGTGCATGCGTGTCTGTCTGTGTGTCTGCGCCTGTGTAGGATTGAAGAAGACGAAAACGTAGAGCGGCGAGTGCGAGAAAGACTGGACAGCAAAAAGCGCTGCAGCGTTCAGTGACGACATCGTCGTCTACGCCACTACTCAGCTGTGATCTGATCAGAAACACTAGACTATCTCCAGTGTACCACTCACATTGTCAGTGATTGTAGTGGCGTCAATCCAGGTAAAAATCAAGGGTGTCCCCTCCTCCTTCCTTCCCTCCCTCCAACCCTTCTCCCATCCCAATACCTCTTCCACTTTTCCTTCCTCGCATGCCCTACATTCTCTTCCCTTTCATTCCCTTAGAATTAGATCCTCTTAAATGCAGTTAGGGGGCTGGGGAAGCAGTATAAGCTCCTCAAGCGGGGTCTCGAGCAGAGCCCCAGCCAAAATCAAATTTGGTGTATTTAGCATTCAAATCTGACAGCTGGTGTCAACAATTTTAATGACTTTTCCCAGATTCAACTTCCTTCCTTCCTTCCTTCTTTATTTGCTCAATGAATTCAGTTCAGTACAACATGCAACTTTACAATGATGAGCAGGACAACAAGTGCCAGAGAATAAATTATGGCGTTGTCCGCTTACCACAAGGCGAACAACTGGGGGTGTCCGGATACCTGGATTGATGCCTCTGGTCACCTGTACGACGTGTGGATGATGATGAAGACTCACTCACCTGTGATCTGATGACAACAACTAGACTACCTTGTTGTTGTGTCGTCGTGATGAGCCCATCAAGCAATGCCTGTATGGGGAGGCAGGTGTGCTGAAGAAATGAGGAATTCCACCAGATTCACGTAGTCCTGAAATACAATCTTTGATGTCAATGCTGTCACCAAAATGACACTGACATTCCGCTGCCCACCTTGGGCATGATAGAAGTAAATGTTCAGCCGTCTCCTGCCCACTACCACAATGTGGACAGATTGGGGACATAATCCGGCCAATAAAAGCTTGGTAGGAAGCCGTGGAGGTTAGTCTGTTCAGCTTCACATGGTGGATTGCTGTTTGATCCTGTCGTGGAACACCCCGAGGCAAACTTGTATTGGGTTTGCCACTGCAGAACCGGTTGTTTTACTTTGAGCCATTGTTTATGTCAGCAAACTGTGAAGACCGCCTCCGAAATGACCTATACTGTGTGGGGTGGGGCATTAAACTCTGCTCAATCCAATCAATCCAACTTTGAGCCATTTGCTGTAATTCCCTGTTCCACGTCCGTGCCACACACATTGCTATTGATAGTCATTGTCACCTGTGTGAGAGGATGTGGATAAAAATGTAGAGCCACCTGGTGATGAGTTAACTATTGCCATGCTGCATAAAGGCTGGTTGGACTTAAAATGTCATCGTCATCATCATGACATCATCGTCATTGTCATCATCATCATCATCATCATCATCATCATCACACCTGCCTGTAATTGCTTGTCAATGTCGTGGATTGTGATAGCATATTGTGTACTAGTCCACAGTTTTTATATAACCGGCCAATTGTTATCTATGTACGTATGTGTGTTACTGTTGTATGCTTATGAATGCTAGTCAAGTCCTGTATTGTATTGTTAAGGCATTTGCTATCGTCTCGTGTTTTCTGTTTAAGCTGATGATATTGTTGTGATGGTCTACTCAGTATTCACATGACACCAGATACACTTCCATTCTAGTCTTGTCATATTTGTCTGTGTGCCAATGTTGTAATGACCTTGAAAGATATTTTTGTCGCATATATTTCCTCAGAAACTGCACCAAAGAATTCAACTCCAACTAGCAGCATTGAAAAGATGCCGAAAATCCGGATATTTTGATCATGTGATCAACTTGGTAACCTCAGCTTCTATTCATTATCTCCATGCCCACCAAGACCAGAGTTTAGATTTGATGACGTAATGTGTCCATGAACGGTCAAGTTTGTAACTCTGACGCATCCGGTCCAGTGGCATAGCGTGTTATCGGCGCCCGTGGGTGACTGCAATTTTGCCACCCCCTCCAAAAAAAAGTTGAGACGACTGATGCTATTATCACCCCCATTTTTCTGCCGTCCTAATTGGCACTCCACATGACTATTTTCAATCTGTTAACATGACCTTGTAGTTTTACTTTACGTCACATAAGCGTCATTCGTTTATTATTATTTTTATTATTACAATAAAAAACCTCGTCATATTTCTTTGTATTCTTTGTATTCAGTTGTTGATGTTTGTACAATTTTGTACAGCATTGTGCAGTCTCAAGTTTTTGTGCCAATTTTCAGTTTTGTATAGAATTATGTTACCGATTTTATGTGCAAATTTGTTGCCGAGTCTAGTCAGCTATACTGTTGTGTATAATAGTGAATTATTCCGCTGTGGTGCCACTGTCGAGGGGTGCATCCAGGCATGGGCGGACCAGGCGGCCGCCCCCTCCCATCCATTTACCAAACGTTGGGCAAGTCATTGCTGCGAGAAGCAGTCTGCCTCAGACATTGGGACGAGCTATTCGTTTGTTTATTGTTAAGCTCGAAGCAGCCAAATATAAAAATCAGACAAAAAATAATGAAAGTATCAAAACTAGATACACTCGGTAAAAGCACGATAAAAAGACTATACAGTGATTTTAGCAAACTGAGCAAAGGTCTCTTTATCACTTTAATCGTTAACTTTTAGCCCTCTTTTGTATGAAGGCTTTCAACTTCAGGGGGCTTTGCCCTAGACCCTGCTGGGGGCTGAGCCCCTAGACGTCCATTATAGGCTCGCCCTTGCAATGGTCCCCGTGACATTCCTGGATCCGCCGCTGACACTTGTTGTGAGTCGGAATGACTGAAACTGTTGTGCGAATCAGTTTCTGCTGACATTGCTGCTGTTTCAGTTCCGCTGAAATACGTAAGCGTACGGGCCTAGGGGGCTACACTTTTTCTAGGGGGAGCAGCTAAGCTATCATTGCCC
>Ga0056131_1000237_pt1 | contig 12209 bp, 3 predicted proteins | sample WorMetLIZISLAND1_2_FD_67480 | JGI IMG/M metagenome (GOLD analysis project Ga0056131, IMG submission 67480) | Marine gutless worms symbiont microbial communities from Max Planck institute for Marine Microbiology, Germany - Olavius clavatus LIZARD... ...
TGTGTAATTTACCTTTATTAAAGAAATGTACCGAAATAATTATTATTAGGGCCCAGATAAACGTGAATACATTTTTCCTATATCTGCCTACTGTGATTGTGTGTGTTTTTCTCTGAGTTTTTGTTTACCGTTTTGTGCATTGTTTGTGTTTTTGTCTTTCTTATCGAATATCACGCTGAATAAAGATGAATAAAATGAGTCATTATCGTTATACGTATATGTATTATGTAACTAAAAATGTCGTAGACTAGTCCAATAAAGCCTCTTGTTTTGATTAGTAATTTTTAAATAGCTGTTATCTTCAGTTAATAAATTATTTTTTCAGTTACATTTTCTATTATGGTGAACTGATTTGCTATTTTTCAGTTATCAGATAATGATAATTCACTTACAGTTAACTTAAACTACAATGACATTTCACGTGTGACAACTCGCAGAGCGCACCACAAGAACATTGACAGATTGCAGTTCAAATGTGGCTAAGTAAGAGTTAAGACATGGCATTTTGAGCGTGTATATTCGTAACAGGCGCCTGTGAGAACTTGTTGAACATGAGCCGCATAGATTGATTGTTTTACCGTGACACATACTTGATACACACATTTATCACCGTGGAGCTATTACCGCGAGTGCGACAGCGAATCACGCTAACGGCAAAGATAACAGCAATTCAAGCGTCAAGTGACGGATGTTAGCTAAGTCACAATATCAGGCTCAGCAGGCTACTGTCTGCCATTTCATCAAAATTCACTCTTCAATGTAAACCGCATTATGCGGTTTACATTGAAGAGTGAGTCCGCATTTACAATAATCCTATACTAATGATGCACGTCCGAAATTCATTCGAAAATCATTATTGGACGCCCTTGTTGTTTCTGCGGAAAATTTACAGATAATGGTTGAAATCACATATCAGGACCATGGATGCCACGACTACCACATAATAATACTTTGGTTTTGAGCATCTAAGGCAATTAAGGAATGGATGCCGAAATTGGGACCTACCATCACTGGCGTGGCTATCATTGGCATGCCGTCTCTTGTTTCTCACGAGTGTCATTAGTAAACAGAATTTTAATATGTCTATATAAACCTGACTAACTACGGGGCCTAACGAAATTACAAATATTTAGCTGATATACAAGGGCACCATATTTGCGTAGTTAATAATTACGCTATTCAACTTACACGCCATGAACCCTAAGTCAATTGTATTCAAATTCCGAAGTGGAATCAGTTCAATTCAATTCACGTTAAAGGGTGTACTTATCGACTGTCACCAGTGACGGCTGTTATATGATGCATTGCTGTCTACCAACCAGGAAGCTGAAGTTGACGAGCACAAGCAGCACTTTGACGCACATCGAGCCGGCGCCCTTGCAGTGTCGCGGTGGGCACTTTTCACGGCACAATTTAACGACACGCTCACGCGTCGACTCCATAGCGACGGAAGTTGCTGTGCCGTCACCTCACCGCAGCCGTAGGCGATTTCTTACATCCTGATCATGCAGAACGTGCAGATATAATCACATTACTGACAGTTGATTTGAAACGTCAAGATGCTATAATAGTAAGATTGAGATGACAGTGGGCAATTTTGATCCATTTTCACGTTATAGTCGAGTAAAAATGGACAAATATCGGAACAAATTAGTAGACAGCTGAAAATTGCTTTAAGCACTCCTGAAAGTAGCCTCTATATCATACTAAAAGTCTCCCCTGCATCCTCCTTGTGCTTTCGCCATGATATTATGCTATATTTTTACCGCGCGATGCACTACAGTGCAAAGCGCGGTATTGAGATTGCATGTCGTCTGTCCGCATGTCTGTCCGTCCGTCAGTCGGTCTGTCTGTACTCTGTAACGTTGGTGGATCAGGATGGCATAAGTTGGAAATCTTGGACACTTAACTGCACGGACAATTAGCACAACACCTTCGCTCTTCGTAGCCAAAAGGCCATCCACCTACTCCTATGGGAACATGGGGAAATTTTGGGGAGACTAGAGGTGGGTTGGGGAAAAGTAGCGTGCTGGAGCACAAAAGCGGCAATATCTTTGAAACGCGTAAAGATAGATGAAAAGTTACTATGGAGGCCCTATAGAAACTCACCAACGCTCTTTCGAACGGTATCATCTCCGACCCCCTACGGCCTCCCCTTCCTCAAGATTGGGGGTGCGCAACCGCAACCCAAAACTCCAATCGCTATTATCTCAGGAACGGGTAAATTTCGCCGATACATTCACAGGTCCCATCCGAACAAAAGACCATTAATAATTTGGAGAAAAGGGAGCGTGGGCGTATCCAGGGACTGCCCAAATTTTTTGAATGCCCCCTATTATCTCAGGAACAGGTAAAGCTACGAACTTCAGATTGTGTATGCACGTTCATAGGATCGATCGGAACAAAAGCTCATTAAAAATTTCGGCACTAGTAGCCGTGGGCGTACTCAGGGACTGTCGAAATTTTCACGGCACCCCTATATAGGGCTCATCGCGCGGTCATCTTTGCTGTAGCTCAGCTTTCTTGTTATTTAAGAGATTACCTAAGAGGGGACGTAATTTCAATAACATAGGTATTTTATGAACGCATACGCATACGACACGAAGGAAATGTGGACTATTGACCTCAATGTTTTTCAGACAAAAAGCATGGAGCAATGACGTCATTTGATGTCCATGACGTCATTGATGGCGCTATTTTACCCGATCTGCATCCAATTTTAGATAGGCCTATACTGCTACTGAATTCTCAGTTAACTGCCGATTGCAGTACCATTAACCTATGATCACAGAGTAATTTTCTCGACCATTAGACTATACGGCAACGGAAATGAGCATCATTGCACTATACATAATAGACCTGCCGTTTTGCACACCGGCACGATCGCTTACAACCAGTTTTGCAGCTGCAAGAAATCAGATTCAAAAGTTTTCAGGTGCAGGTGGTAGATGAGTCACAACTGCGTGTAGCTGTCCATTTGTCAGCTCCCAACCCCATTCAGTTGGCGTCACTTCTGGGGCCCACGCGACACCGCACTTCACTGCCCCAGACTTGTGGCCACCGAATAGTCCCGACCTGAATCCATTGGACTCCAAAGTCTGAGGCATCATGCAGGAGTGGGTCTATCGCATGCCCATACTCGACGTTGCTGGTCTGTGATCTGAAGTGGCTCCTGATTGCTGCATGATCTGGTCTGCAGCAGCATGTCATTGACAAGGCAACTTATCAGCGGCAGTTAACTAGACCATGGTTTTAAGATCGACTCCACCAAATTTTCAGCTTTCCGAAATTGACCAAATAGTGTCAAAATATTACCGGACTATTAGGGCTGTCGACGTTATAACAGTCACAGTAGGCTACTTTTCACTGTTCTTTTTGTATTTATTTATTTATTTTATTTACTTCCACACTTGAATGAAGACTTGAATGGTACGCTAACGTTCACCGACAGTGCAGGATGTGCATATGGACGTTGTTGCACGCAGCTGTTAATACAAGCTACAACAGATGCGCTCAATTCTATGCCTTAAGACATACTGCACTCCCGTCCAAACCTTCATTGCAAGTCACATCAACTATTGCAACGCCTTCCTGTACGGGGTCACTTCAGCGGTCATTCGGCAACTACAGGCGGTACTTTAATCCTCGGCACATTTAATCACCAGCGTCCGGCGAAACGATCGCATCACGACACGTACGCTACGCTAGCTGCTTGTGTCTTATAGAGCATAACTTTCAAGATCGTGCCGATGACATGCAACTCTATCGATGGCCTATCCCCGGTGTTTTCCCCTGATATCTACGAGCCCGTCGCTTCTGTCACCTCCCGACTTTGTTCAACAGCCCACGAGGACATGATTGTGCCAAGCTCTCGGACTCTGCGTTTTGGTACGCGTGATTTCCACGTCTTGGCATCCCAGATTTGGACATTAATGTTAGGCGTAAACAGTTCAAGTCGGGTCTAAAGACTTAGCTCGTTGAGCAAGCCTATAGGCCTACTCATTGAAAGCGCCTCGGGGGACTTTGTTTTCGCGACGCCCATCAATCAATCAAATCTATATTATAGTGATATGAATATGTAAGCGCTAGATTTGATTGATCGATTGATTGATTGATTGATTGGTAAACGGTTATCGGTATGTGCCAGATTATCCGACCAGACACGGTTTGAATCGAGCCTGCAGGGTTCAAACCTCTGTCTGGTCGGATAGTTCTGTCAAGGTTATTATTTGTCTGCTTTGATATTAAATTTTCGAACAGGCAAGGCGATTCGACGTTGTCCTGTATGGTCTGTGACCATCGTCGGCAATTAAAATCGGCGCTTATATAACTATCGAGGCTGTGCATCTGTTAAAATCCTGGATGACATTTTACTGCTAGAGACCGAGATCAGGCAGCTTGGCACTGGCAGGCTCGCATTCTGCAGGTCTGGGCTAGCCTGGGAGACGGTTTTGGCCTGGGTGACGATGTCTGCACGGTTGCTCGGGTCTCCTTGACACTAAGCTCGTACAGTCGAGAGTTTTAGGGATGGATGAGTGTCTAAAGAAACGCAGTACCTTGAACTAAAGGAAAAGCTAATTATCCCACTGAAAATGTAGAACATTGATTGACAAAATGTCCAAAACTGCTCGACCGATAAGTACTGTATGTAATTTTTCGGATTCTTCATCTTATCTTTTACCGCGCGATGCTACGCAGAGCGCGGCTATGCCACAGTATGTCGTCTGTCGATCCGTCTGTCTGTCCTTGACATTCAGGCAGTGATCACATAGGTTGGAATACTTCGAAAATAATTTCACGGCTGATTACTCTAACGTACCTGCTCGGGTTGACCCCAACATCGGCGATCTGGTCTAACAGGAACACACCCAAAATTAGGGTGAAATAGGGGTGGGGTCACCGTCATAAGCACAAAACCTACAATATCTCTGAAACGGTGCAAGATAAGACCAAGGTTACTATGACCCACTAGTAGGAAGTCGCATACGCGCTTGCGATTGGCACTAAAATCAATGACCTCGGGTGAACTTAAACGGCCGAAATGCACTCTTGCGGAAAAAATCGTTTTATGGAGCCCACCAGAAAAAAATGAATGAAGATAGACCCATACTATCGGCAAAATGTAGGCCAATGATTCCAGTTTCTGGAAATATAAGGTATATGCGGATATTCGAGGGGGTTCCATCGGGGAGGGAGCGTCAAGCACAGTAAGTGTTATATACCTGCGTCCAAAATTTGAACAAGAACACGTGTTTATTAGCTATAAATAGGCATTGCGCACTTGCGTGCACTGCTGTTAATTACAGAGCTATTGGCTACGTTCAGAATCAAACATCAGATCAATCCGACGAATCCGATCTGCTGAAATTCGTTCAGAATCAAATCCGCGCAAAGTGGAGGTAGGCGTAAACACTTTTTGTAATATTTATTAGCGCTGTAAAATAATCACGTATTCACGAGCACAGTGATTTTGGTCCTGTGCCGTGATTTTCGGCTATCGCCGTGATTTTGCGTCACGACCGTGAAAATCAGCGTAGACTACTGTGTGCAATTTCAGCATTTGAGTGGTCACTGATGTATACCAGAAAGCCGTGCTGTGGCGGAGAAACCTCACTATGCCTTTGTAAAATTCTATTCAATATGTATCGAAATTTGCAGCCGCATCGCGTGGTTCTCCCTCCAATAGCACAGCTTTTGTTAGTTTTCATTCGTTTAATGTTCGTTTCGATACGTTAAATCCGATGGCGGACGATATGTAACCTATGACTGTCCATTATACGCAGCAAGACACTCGACATAATCTAAGGATTAACCGACTGACAGGTAGATAGCATAAAACAAATTAGACGTCTTTATGCAGGATGTTCAGATCGCGGCGCTGTCAAAGTTAACGACCACATCATCACTGTTAAATATGGCTTCAATGATTAATCGAAGTCAGCTATCTCTATTTCATTACACCGTGTGGTCTGAATAAAGAGATATACATTATACACGTGTACACACATGTACATATATACATGTTATCTGTTACACGCTATGTCGGACACTCTGACTCCTCAAGTCAACTGCGAACCATGATAAGACGATAAGTACGCTAGGTCAGTTCGGTATTTTGCGAGTCATAAACAAAGTCGGCAAATGTTTGCTGGACGTGAAGCGATGCAGACGACTGCAGGCGACACTTGTATGGCCGACTGTGCGTCAGATTCGATCTTGTGGGCGGGCGGCCGGGCAGTCAGCCGACGTCGAACTCGAGTAGTATGCAAGTGACGTCTTTCGACAAGAGATTTCACTTTGTACGACGCTTGCAGCCATCATGTCTGTCAGTTGTGCTGAGCTGGACCGCGGCGCTAATCGACGTATCGACGCGTCCGCCAACAGCGACGAACCAGCCTTCGAGCATGTGGACACGAGTCGCTTCTGTACCATCAGCAGCAGCAGGTGCTCGATTCTCATGACATGAGAGGAGTCAGCAGATTGAGTTAATTCTGCTAATTCTCATGCGAGATTACATGTAATTGATAAACATTATTTTGATGATGTGTAGGCCTACAGATATAGACTATCTCAGACACCCTAGTTTCTGGCGATCGCTATCACATAACAGTGTCACTGCAGGAATGTGGCAGAGTTCCCTGGAAAGGAGGCGTCAAACGACAGTGGGGTGATTGAACGGCATACTATAGTGTTGTTTACATTTTAATGATCTGCCCTATTTATCACCGTAATTAGGACATGCCGAAACGTACTTAACTGACGGGCTGTTTCTCTGCGTTAACCGAGCTTCTTGTAATAATTCTTGCATTCTGAGATGAACTGCGGGAAAAGCTGTTGAATAATATCACTACCATTCCTCAAATATTTTGCAACGAGATTTTAATGTTCAAAAATTTACAGCGAAATTATTCAATTTTAAAGTGAAGCAAAATCACTTATTTACTGATGTCTACAAGAGATGACATCTGTTACCTACGTGCTTAGGTGGCAGGGGAAACTTAAATGGTTTGACAAGTACTAAACAATAGCAGTTCGAACGCAGTGTTCAAATGTGACGGACAGACAGACAAACGAAGAGACTGTCGCGAGTAAAAATGACAAATAAACCTGTGATCTTATCACAGTAGTGTTATAAAATACAAACTGAACTTCAGCTGATCAACTGACCAAGATTAGAACTTTAAGATTTCTGAAAACTGCATTCACAGACGGATAGCTTACTGAAAACTGAACTCCTAAATGCATGGACAACTTTTCCTGTCATAAAACTCACTCGTCGTAACTAATGTTATCATGGACAAACTAATTAAAAGGCCGTCTCTTCTTATTTACTAAGGTTTGATGAAAAATGAGGTCTTTAAAGCAGATGAAAGAAATAAGTATAATCCGGAAGTCTTTGGTCAAATGCGTATTAACCATAGAAAGCTGCAGCGTTCAGCAAACACTAAGCATCGACATTCAATCATTCTGTGGACCTTTTGTCTGCTGAAACGACGGAGAAAACATGCACGTTCACTGTCGTTTTGGTGCAAATCAACTTGTATTTTTAAGCGTCGTACTGAAAATTCAGTCATTGTTCTTTGTATTGTTAGCTTCATGATCAGGAACGCCCGAGACACTATAGCGTTACCTGTTGCCGTCATCTCACTATGACAACCGGCCTGTTGTAATTAGCTGCGTCTTGTTTAACACGCTGGTCCATAAAAACGTTAAGCTTATTTATAATAACAACAGTTGCAAGCACTAAACTCGTTTAATAATTTGGTCATCATTTTAACCAGAAATGATTGCCACATACATTCGTAATTTAACGGTCCACATTACTTTAGATGTGTATGTGGTAAAAATTAAGAATATAGGCTTTAAAATGAAATTTCTGAAATAAAAATGCGCCTAAAGTATATTCTTAAAACGTTGAAATATTAATACAAATCATCTATCATGTAAAACAAATCGGCACAAACATGTTTACTAGATTGCATTCCATAGTCTTTTTTTAATCTGATTACCTGTAGGACCCTAATAGAAGTTTCATTACAATGCATGCATGGCTTGTAGAACGGAGTATGCACCTTTATGATATGCATGGCAAACTGAAACAGTTACCGTACCCAGCGTGTGTGAGTGCAAAAGCTTGTTGAAATCGGTGAAGATTTAGCGGAATTATCGTCAAGTAAACTGCCACTTTTATGGACGTCGATGGTATGCAAACATTAACTGATGCATCTTTATAGTCATTCATAGCAGTTTGACAGTTGATGGCTAATACATCGATAAGGTCTTTATATATGTAACGTTACCAACTTTTAGATAATTTGTTTCTGTCGTGTTTCTCCATATAACTTACTCTTTGCTCCTTGTTGACGACTGTCGCCTGTCAGCTGTGGTGTCCTGTGTAAATCATTCGTGGTTTGGTTGGCTTTTCATTCTATAGCCGTCAATCACTGGAGCGCCAGCAAAGACTGATGCTTGTGCAGGTCACACGACCGTACTGCGGTCGTGGTCGTGTCATTTGTGGGTGTCAAGCGCGGTCAAGCGAGCCAATAGCGAACCAACACGGTCAGATCTCGACCTTTCGTTCTCGATCGGCCAGCCTGGGATTTGCTGTTGTGCTTGATCTAAGTCTAGCAGTGAAGAAAGACATCATTATCAGGAGGCGGTGGTGATGGTGGTAGGTCGATGAGGTTGAGCTGCTCGGTGTGTGTCGACTATAGATGCTGTTCACGGTTGATTAGGTATCCATTAGCGACGCAAAGCCGCTAGACGGCTACCGCCTTCGTCTCAGCTGACTGACGCTGTACACGATGCAGCCACGCCACTAACCGCGCGTCAGCGGTCCGCCCGGACGATCCACGTGGAGCTCAACTCGACTGCATGTCGCCGGCCGTCGTCAAGCTTCGCCGCATCGCCACGTCAGTTCCCTCAGGACAACGAACGCAGCTCAGCTCAGCTCACAACCGTGACTCAGTGGCGGATCAGCCGGCACCAACAGCGTCGGTCGCCGCTTATCAGCGACAGCAGCAGCATGAGACGACGTCTGCAGCTGTATCAGTGGCTGTAGTGTTGGTGGTCTTGACGTCAAAGACCAGCTCGCATCACTGATTCACATCACGCCTGATGCTGCGGGTGCTGGTGGTGGCGTCAGTGATCGCATTCTAACACGTGTAGTGGCAGTCGGCATGCATGTGATGATATTACACTATCCTTGATCTACAGTCGAACAACGAGTCGCAAAAACCTTTCTCACGACAGGACGTAACAGTTGTGCTGAAGGTCTGCCTAGACCGACTGTATGGTGTACATACGGACACAGAAGTATTTGTCGACTAGCGTCTAGTGACGCTTAAATGCGCTCAAACAGTGGATTATCGCCAGTTGATGGTGTTATTATTCGTTAACTTCGTACAGCAAAAGCGGCTCAGCATTTAGTACTTTAAGACGGCCAGTCAACTGTTCCTTTGTGAATGTTGTAGGTCCACATGGCTCCAAAATCTAATCTGGAAGTCGTATCAGGTCATGACACATTGTAACAGTCTTTAATGACGTTCTTTCGTATCATCGAAGAAATAACATTTGGGCCTATTCATAAAGTCCATGTCGCAGAGTATCGAATGACGGTTGACGGCGGAATGTTTTCGCGTATACAGGAACTCAGTTTAGTGCTAATTAAAAGCGGAAATGGCTACGATTATCCAGCGTCCGTTGTGAGAAATTAATAGTTAATTAAATTTGTTTGTTGGCGATATTTAACAGAGGCGACTTCACTCATAGTCGACAGGTTTGCAATTTGCATGGTTGAGAGTGCGACCCTTCAGTGACACTGTTACGTATAGGCCTAATAGTGACACACAGCTATACGTCTGATGTCTCGGTATTTCGTTGACAGTGCTCTGTGTCTATCAGTTTCATCAGCGTGCACCAACTAATGGCTGTCAGTGTTTCTTGCTGACGTATTTAGTCGGCTGATGTAGCGCTGCGACTCGGTCGTTTGAAACCAGTTTGCAGTAATCAGTGTCGGCGGCGGCAAGCAGCGGACGACTGTATGCACTCAGTTTATTGATACACATCGCGGTCATACTTCTGACTGTCACACGGCACTTCACACAAACTCACTAACAGCCATCTCCTTAATGGATTCCCTTGTCTTCTGTCTACTCGCTACATGCATTGCTTTCGGTCAATAAATAATTTGCGTGCAGTAGATTTAAAAATGATTATTACGTTGGACACGTAGAAATAAGACGACTGTCCAGCATATTTTATTTTTTCATTCAGTTTATATTCTTAGCCAATAGAAGAGTCACTATATAACTTCACCCATGGCAAATTATTGCCACCATTACCATCCCCGGACCCCAGTTGATAAAAGTGGATTTTAACTTTACACAGAAGACAGTGCAGTATTGAAATGATAACGTGTGTAAATTTGGAAATAAATGTGAACATTTTATAGCAAGTGAACGTTGTCCACCGTTTGCTGGAATACATGCTTACAATGTCATGTATTGATGGTGTTACGCTTTTAAACTTTTACCTTTAATGTAAACACACATTAAAACCATACGAGTAAACAAATCCATTTATACAGCATAGTGAATCACCTTCGAAATACTGGCGAAATATCGTTGTTAACATTAATGTATGGAAGCTGTAAGTCAAACTCAACTAAAGGGGGTTAAACCCCTTGCACATAATGCTGCTGCTGCTGCATGCTGCTGCTGTCGCCAGCTGCTATAGTCAACGGTCTCATCACGCATTCTGACGTGACTATTGCCAACCAGTCCCAATCTCTGCACGGTGTTTATGACTTTGATATTGTAACGCCGTCTTGCACGCTGCTGGTGCAACACTGCCGTCCGACCAGTCGTAGCTGTCCAGCAGGAATCATAGTGTCGCGTCTATTGCTTTATAGGCCTACCGAAGACTGACTGACGTCGCAGCACAAAAGAAAGTGACCACCCAGTGTGCTTTGATGGATGTCAACAATGCGATTCTTGCTTTTAGACAGCACACGAGAACGTGGTTCTCGTGTGCTGTCAGTCAGCTGTATTATTTACATGTATATTTCTTCTATGGCTTCGAAAGTATTTTTACCGCGCGATGCTACGCCGAACGCGGTTATGCTATCAGCGCCTCTGATTCGTTTTCGACCTTGGCGCTATACAAATTTACTTACTTACTTACTTACTTACTTATGTCGTCTGTCCGTCTGTCTGACCGTATGTCCGTCCGTGACATTCAGGTACTGTGATCACATAGGTTGGAATACTTCGAAGATAATTTCGCGGCTGATTAGCTTGAGGTTTATGTGCGCAAAACCTGCAATATCTCTGAAACGGACTATAACGGACTAATAGGAAGTTGGAGTAGACAATTTTTTAAGTAGACAAAGCTATTGCGAATAAGCAGCTTCACTTTCTGGCCCACCCTGTATATATACAATTACAAACATTCAACCACACACATACACACTATATACCCATTCAAAACAGCTGAATTAATTAACTGCTCAGAGATTTCAATTTCTTCGCGTCAAATTCGTGCAAAGTTGTTATTGGATGTCGTTACTCATTAGTCATGCACCGTGTTTATTAAATTTACCCGGTATAGACCTAATGAAAATGTTCGTGACAATTCGTCACGATTCACGGGGTATTGGTTTATCAGTGAATTTCATACTATTGATATAAATAATGCACCTAAATACCATTAAGTTATAAAACTAACAATAATTCACCGCATAGTGATTAGTTAACGACGCCACTGTGACAAATGCCTAAAAAATTCTTGAGTTGTTTTACGTGCGCGTTTACTGTAAAGTTTGATCACAAAAGTCAAGCAGATTGTCATTATCGACAGCAGCTTTTTATGACAAAGATTAGACATTTATGGTCAAGAGTATGTTCACATAATCGGCTTGATATGCGAATAATGTGAATTACATGAACTCCAATTTTTTTCAAAATGTTTTGCTCCTGTAACAGCTATAAACTATTTGCTGTATTATTAGTATTAATTAATACACCGTGTCCGGAAAAAAGAGGCCACGGTTTTTTCTGCATAACTTTTACAAATGTGGACGCAGTTTCGCAATTTTTGGCGTGAACCATCAAGAAGACTCATGTTTCTAAGAAAATATAAAATTTATTCCCAATATTATCACACCACTACGTAGTGATGACGTAATCGTGACGTCATTAGAAACGACG
>Ga0056131_1000239_pt1 | contig 12159 bp, 10 predicted proteins | sample WorMetLIZISLAND1_2_FD_67480 | JGI IMG/M metagenome (GOLD analysis project Ga0056131, IMG submission 67480) | Marine gutless worms symbiont microbial communities from Max Planck institute for Marine Microbiology, Germany - Olavius clavatus LIZARD... ...
TCATCATGTTGCGCTTTTACAACTTTAATTGCGCTTTTATTCACTTTTAACTTGCGTTTTTATTGCATTTTATTTTGCGCTTTCATAATAGGTTTTTGCGGTTTCATAACGCGTCCATACAATCGATGACTCGATCGGTCGCATTGTCAACGATTGTCCAAGTTCGACAATAACGGTCACTGCGCTAATTAAGACATTATCCCTCAAAGTCAAAGCGTACAAAAAATCCAGGAAAATTACATAATTATTTGCAATGAAATATCGAAAACATGTACCCTATTGCAGCTGTCTAGTTTCGTGTTTAAAAGCTTTGCCAATTTTTGGTATAATAGCAATAAAGAAAGTGAAACATAAGTTAAAAATGGTGAAATTATACAGAATTTACACTTTCTAAATAAAGTGCACCCAGCCAGTGTAGGCCTACCGTTTACTAACCTATGCGTATTTTATATCATCGCAAACAGCTGATAGTTCTACATTAAACACTTTATATGTTGACCTAGTCGTCTCCTATTTAACGATAAAATAACACGTCGACAGTCGAACTGATCTCGGGAAAAAGATAGGTTATATGCTGCACTGGGTTGACCTAAGCCGACCGTGAGGTTTTTGACGCTAATTTGCCATTTTTTCAAATTTCACACACGATCAACGATACCATGAGCTCACCTGCATTATCCAGTGCTTTAAATCAGCTGGGTATGAAGAAATAGCGATTTTGACTCACTCTTTGGCAATGATTGCTGTGTTTATTCCACTCATAGCCTCATAGGCCTATGCTCATCACATTCCGTTTGCTTTGCCTGTTTTAGCGGCCGTCAACGGGATCCAGGTGACGGAAGCAGACGTGGATCGTAGACCGGGAACCTGTTAGTCGCAGACTCAATCAGAGAAATTGGATTATATGGAGTTCTATGCGATGGCCTGCCGTGGCACAGATACGACGAATGTTACACTGCATAATCGTATTTCTACAATTTCGCCTACGCCAACAAACAGCGCCTAAATACAGAAGTGAACACGGTCCGCTTTACGAAGAGGTCCAACAAAAAGTGAAGCGGCACGAAAGCGTTTGGAGTTATTCCGGGAGATTGTTTAAATTTAGCTACAAAACGATGTTACCTGATGCCAACTGAGCCGGAAACACTTGGGATATTTTTGACAATTTTAATCCGCCGTAAAGAGAGTGTTGAAAAGCGGTCAGCGATCGTTCCGGTTGATTGCGTCACATGAGCTCAGCTGAGGCAAATATAGTATTAAGTATATTTGGCTGACGTTTGGTCAAATTCTGAAGTCAATAAGTCCAAAACGGCACGACCCCGGAAAAACTCGCTCAGAAAAGCTAACTCATTGGCATGTGCTCCGGCGGACAAAATAAAACCGATCGCCCGAAAACGTAGCCTATCTCCTGCGCTGTATAAGCGTGCAGTACAAGAGTACACAAAACCGACCCGTTGGCAGTTGTAGACAAAGTTACTGCAACAATTAACGGGCTTTCTTTTTGGCCCACCCTGTAGATTGGCTGCTGTTCAGGCGTGCTCCAATGACGGATCTAGGAGTTTTATGTTGATGAAATGTTTAGCTGTTGCCATAGATAGGATATCGGTTGTGATGCTCACTGCTCAGATGCTGAGTTTCTGACGTTATGACTTGGCTAGTCTTGGCGGAGTTCAGAACTGCTATAAATGAACTGCTATAAGTGAGCCCCAGAGATTCCTCTGTGACCTTCGACATATTGCACAGTTATCTGTCGACTGACTTCAAAGCTGTTGCAAAGATCTGGATTAACAAGATCCCGCTTACAGCCGTTGCTTCAGCTCATTAGAACGTGATGTCCATATATTCCCTAAAGCTGCAGTCGATTCATCAAAGATGTGGAATTTGGTGGCCATCGCTCTGCATCTGTCATCGGCATATCTTTCAACGCATTCTTTCAATATGATGAAAACAAGAAGCTCAGCTACCGCAGAGAAACAACGCGTCATCTGCGCATGTCTATCTATAGGCTGGTCAACTGATCGTGCAATGCACTAAACACCGCAGAATCGCAGATGTACACCTTGCCTATACTATATAGTCGTATCGACAGTATCAGTTTTAGGAAAGCGTCCGACATAATATGTGGCAATGAAGTTTTCTAACCTTATATAGCCACAGCCACATTCATCTTTCAAGGTCATCTGTCATTAGAAAGCTGTTAAGAGCTTTCATAGTAATATATATATATATTACAAAAGGCCACACAGCTCACGATATCAGCGAAACGACGGGCATTAAGTGAAAAATTAATGTACGAAGTCCATGACGTCGACTACGAACACGCTGAGTGTTAGCAGCGAGCGAACCAGTCGCCTGCCGGCTTGTTATTATTATTATTATTATTAAATTTAAAACCGTGCTACATTGTCGTGCTGAAAAACAACATAAAGTCGCTGAAAAGCAGTCGGGCGCTGTTCTCCAGTTGCTGCAGCGATGCATGCATCAATTTCCTGCAGAACCTCAATAGCTTCTTGGCCAAGTGCTCCCACGGATACCGGTGTTATGCAGTATTATATGGCTGACGAACGATTGTACCCCGGCTGCTTCTTTGCTTCAGCCACTCCACTAACAGTGACTGCGCTGTGAACGTGCTTGGCATGCCAGTACAATATCGATACAACGTTGCCTGCCTTCCACGATACGAGAGACAGAAGGTCTGAGCGTCTGTCATCGTCACATGACAGATAGGCCGGCTGAAAACGACATGGAATGGCCGCCGCTGTCAACGTTATAGGCCGAACTGAGTACTTAAATATTTAGGTACAATTTTCAGAGATTAGGCTATTCGTAACTTAATTTGCCATTAGCCATATATATATATATATAATTATCACTTCTTTTTAGTTCTACCAAAAAAATAGTAGCGGTTTGAACACTGAACATAAAAAAACGATTTTTGCAACTGCACGGGCACAAAAAACAGTCTATGACAATCTTTTAAGCATATTTTAAACAAGTGACAGATTCAAAATGCAGCAAAAATAGTCGTTAAAAGCAGCAAACTACTAGACCGTTTTTAGCCGATCATAGGCCTACTGCTTGCATCAGTACGCAGTATGATCGGCTCTTGGCTGTAACGCTGTGCATTGTGGCACTCAGCGTCGGTGTATGGGGTTGAAAAATTGAAAGTGGTACCAGCTTACTTCCTATTTACTTTTCAGACACTTTTGCTGTAGGATTTATCGTTAAGCCACAATTGCTGTGAAATCAAGTCAAGTCAAGTCAAGTAGTGTTTAATATCAGGTGACAAACGCACATGATAACGCGTCATCCGATCCCCTTTGTGTTTGTTCTAGGGTGGGATTTTTGGAGACGGCGAGTCGAATGGCGCTATCGTTCAGCCACAACACTCAGCGAACAAGAAAGCCATGCTATCGCAGGGAGAACCTTGCGATGCCGCTGTAAATTTCGATGCGTATTTAATTTTACAACAGCATCGCGCGGTTTCTCTGCCACGACACGGCTTAACATAATTTGAAATTTTTCAAAACGGCCGCCGGCGGCCATCTTGTATTTGATCCAACTGAAAATAGCGCCATTCGATCCGCCGTCTCCAAAAATCCCACCCTAGAACAAACACGAAGGGACGCGTTGCAGAGTTATGGTCATTTGAAATTTTCCAAAGTTTGTGAATTGGCCCTGAGGTCGGTCGTTGGTCGTACGTTTGTCGTCCATATTCATACTTCTTACACTGATGTCATATAAAGATAAAGGTAAAGGTACTGTATAGCTGTTAATGGAATTCCATCTCACAGCTACGGAGTGTCACTTGCCATATGGGATCACACAGTGTTACCTGCCACCCGACACAAGTGAGCACACGCCACCTTAACTCCAGCCATACAGGCCGGTACAGGGATGGAAGGCTGAGTTGACCTAGGCGACTTGTTACATACCGCGATGGTTTACCCGCCGCAGGCGGTCAACCATCCAAGTACTAACCGGGCCCAGTGTCGATTAACTACGTTGATCGAAGCCAACGCGCTAACCACTACACTACCCCGCCGCCATATACTCCTCTTTCTCTAAGTTCTGAGTAAAAATAAGCACTGCAGTCACCAGACTAGTCTAGCACAACAACATTCTTTACATTAAGCCACCAGCGCAATTAACGCACGTTCGGCCTTCTCAAATGCTCAACACGGAGGATTACTTTACTGCTCATGATTCCACAAATCACAAATTCACAGTCGTGTCGCACAATTCGGCAGCTTTTCACGCGATAGAGCAATCTGCTCTGAAAATCAGCAGAGCAGAATGGCGACGAAATCTCGGCTGATAATGTAGGCCAACGTGTATACAGTCTGTAGAAATAACGACCTTGTAATACCGATGAAATTGCAATACTGACAAACAGTATGAATGATGCAATTGACAGCCCAGTAATATTTATAGTTCATGCAATAAATGAATACAGATGACCACCACTCAGATATGACAGGCATAATTTTGACTGATGGAATGCATTCACCACATTGTATTCACTGTGACATTATGTCCAGTGCCATTATTTAAGATAAAGGTTACATTAATCTCAGTGGCATTTTGTCCGGTGGCATTTTGTCCGTGATTATGATTAAGCAAGCATTAAATAAGTAGAGTAGACAAGCAACCGGTTTCTAATATTCCGGATAATAACGTCACTGGACACCACGTCTCGACCAAATGAAGTGAATGAATGAATGAATATTCGGATCCCGTGCTTCCATCAACAAGTTGTCGTGACAAGACCGAAACGACCTTTAACACAATTGATGTAGTTTTTAGCCGACCGTACTGTTACGCAGTAGGATCGGCTATTGACCGTTTGTAACGTTGTGCATTGTGGCGCTCAGGGTCGTCGTGGAGGGTTAAAAGGTGTACCGTCGTGTTCCCGGCATAATACAGTAGGCGATTTACACAGGGTGATCGTCGCCGCAACCCATTGGAACGACGATCGCTCCCACCGGTTGCGGCGACGATCGTCCCGTGTAAACGGCCTATAACAGGAAACTTCATTTTAACGCCTTCAGACACTTTTGCTGTAGGGTGTATCGTTTACCCACAAATCGCAGCGAAAAAGCGAACTGCGGAAATTACTTCTTAGTGTCGAATACGGCCAAACGAGTCGAAAACGGAAGCGGCACTGCACATTGCACAGTGTGCGAATGCAAAGTACTTCCGGTGTCTATACAAACAATGTAAACAACTAGTACAAAGCACGATCGGCCTACTTCGCGACAGCTACGCACTTGTTATGACTGTTACCAAACTGTAATGTCCACTGTTCTGCTTTGTTGTAAGTGGACACAAAGCTTGGTTGTTGTTGTTGTTGATGAAGAAGAACAATTAGAAAAGCTTCAGCAGCAAACTGATGTCACTGCCTGCGTCTGCAAGCCACTGCGTGCTGTTGATGCTGAGTCAAATGCGTCATTGTCTTCATCAACTACGTCTATTAATTTAGCCCTGTCCATATTGGCGACTATAGTCGCCGAAATCGGCGATAATTTGTCGCCGAATTTGGCGACAGTCGCTGAAAACGGCGACAGTAGTCGCCAATGTGGACAGGGCTTTACCGTTCAGCGACCGTTATGCAAGCAATACGCCTGACAGTATCGTTATTTTATTTTATTTATTGTTATTTGCTTAACTCAGCAGTTTGTTCAAACGCGTCGACTGACCTACTAAACATTCTCGGTTTGTAAGCCATGGCACAGTTAGTCGGCCTGGCGGTGGCGGTGGCTGCAGACTGCAGTACTAAAGCAGAAACAGTGTATCGGTGCATTCCGTGGTCTAGTGGTTAGCACTCATCGATTCCGGGCCACGGCAGAAGATTCTGCTCCAGTCGCTCCGTGCCCACTTAGCTCTGATGAGTAAACTGAGTATAAACTCAGTGGAGGGTAAAACGGCGAGGAGAAGCCTGGCCACCTCCTTTACATGCCATGGCTTTGTTACGTGAAGTCGTTAACACTTCACCCTCCAATGGGCAATATGGAGTCTTTACCTTTAAAGTGTAGCGATGTGTGTAGCGATGTTGCCGTAATCACAGTAGACAGGATGACCAACCCGTCTGTGGCAGACTATGTAGCGTTTGCAAGAATATCGACCTGCAGCGACGAAGTGATTAAATGCGAACAAAAAACTTGACTTTGTCTAGATCATAATCTTTGTCGTCATCACGGTCTGCCGGTGCTTTTCGAACTGAGACTTTTTAACTTTCTAATTTTCTCTTCGAAAACAGTAGCCTAGATAGTTCTTAAGAGTTAAAGATCTGTTCAGTGTCATTCAAGATCAATATAGGGCCTAGGAAACCAACTGAAGGTCGAGTCTAACATGTGTCTGCAATGCAGTGTCTACATTTGAAACGTAACTTTACCGTGTGCCACTTTTTGTTGATTTTTCTGCGTGACCACGTTGCTAAGTAAAATACATGTACAGCGTCGTTCGATTTCTCAACCACAGCTCAGCTAAAAAAAAGCTTTAATTGCTTCATTTGATGCGCTACTTCGATCGTGACAAAAAATGTCATTTAGCCGCTATAGTCCTTGCACGCCAAGACGGCGATACTTCTTTCAGACTAGTTTGGCGTTGCGACGACGACAGTTGGCTAACACTGTCTCTGCCGGTTACCGTTGGAATCTAATTACTGCACAGCACCACGCAACGCTCAGCCAACGAAGAAAAAACGAACGAATTGACGGGAGCTTCTTGTCCTAGAATTGAGAGCCCATCGTCGTCCAGTGGGCAGTGCCGGTCCATTTCGTCGTTTCGCCTAATGAAAGCTGCCGGGCGTCGAGACTTCTCAATGCCGGCGACACATTGACACGAATCTCGACTCAACAGTAGCCCGGTTGCGGCGCCGGAGGGCGGACTGCCGAACGACACCCATGAAGCAAGCACGCGTGCGTGTGGGTGGATGCGGCATTGCGTGCGGTCGGTTCGTTAAAATTCGCGGAGATGGGGCATCTCCAGTTTGACCCATGTACATGTGGGTCTTGGAGTGGGACAAGTTGAATAATCCAGGATGTTCGGACTGAAAAGCAGATAAGCAAATGAATTGGAGCCATGAGTGCGTAAACGAGCTTAGGAACGAACTTATCCACTTCTACAGCTGACCAAACGATAAATTTGGAGCAAAGCAGCTGCTGCAGGGAAGGCCTAATGGTGGCTGTTCGGTAAGACCTAAAAACTGATCCAAAGTGTGCGGTTAGTATTGTTTGAGTAATGCGAACCTTATAAGTTTGGGGATATTTTTGACAATTTTGGTAAAGGGAAACAAATGGCAAAAACCCACGCAGGTGACTAATATTACCCCAACTATTGTCCAGTTTCATAATAAATTGGAGGTCAAAATTTTGATAAAATCTCGGAGCAGTTTGCGTTTGTATCTCCTATACTCGAACTTATGGGATATACGTTTTCCTGTTCATAATAGATGACATGAGTAGTTGGCGAATGCTTGACGGAAAGATGCACAGTCTGGCTGCTTTTTTATACCAATTTCAGTCAAAGTGAATCCTATCATTCGCACGGATTGAGTCGGCTCGTTCGTGCAACTTAGCAGTCAGGTTGACCCGCTCAGGCGGAAGCGAATCAGAGGTGATAGTAGGTACTGTCATTACCCGAGAATGTGCGTAATTTTTGGACCGTTATTATCTGCATTTCAGCATCTCTACTACGGCTATACTGTAACCCGCTTATGCTCGGCGTGCATTCATCCAATAAAACCTGATATTATACGGGCCGGAAGCTTAGCCCGGTCTTTGACGAACAATTTGAATGATGAAGTCCACCTTTCGACGTGTGGTGTCAATGGCGTATACTTCATCTTGACTATATAGAGAACATCATTAGACGGGAGGCACAGAGTCGGGAATAATGCATTCCATTCTGGTTATAGGTTAATTACAGAGGTAATACACAAGTCGAGGCGCTACATTGATGAGCGCCACGTAAAAAGACATTGTCATTGGTCAGATAGCAAGAGCGCAGTACAATCATACAGGCCTAGTAAATCACTCGCATGCTAAAGCGTTGCTACAGCATACGTCAGAAATGATCAATTTGTAGTTTGACAATAACAACAATACTATATACTGGAAGTTGATTGTTGACTGCATTAACATTGTCGACAGTTAGGTCTAAGACAGATAAATACTGACAGCTGCCGACATGATGAATTTTAATGAGCTTAGCTGAACAGCCGCCTCCCCGCTGGCGAATATTGCTTAATTTATAGGTCTATTATATTTGCGTCATCCACATGATAGCATGCAAAGTCAAGTCGTGGTCTCTAGGCCTAACGGTTAGGCCTAAAACCGAAGCGGGAATTTTTCCACTAATCATATTACAAGTGCATAAATACATCGATAGGGCGCGCCAAAAACTGCATACGGTTTTCATTGCTAACCCAACCTGACCCACGAATATTTGGGAAGGGCACAACCCGACCCAACCCGAAGGCAGTTCTGCAGCTCAGCACTAATTATTTGAAATGTCGATTACTTTTCTGTATGCATGTTAAAATCAACACGAATATGCAGCATAAAAGTGAACATAGCATAGGCCTAAACATTAAGCTTTCTTCAGTCACTTGTAGGTCTTCATCCTATCTTGCATCCCCATCGGACTAGCTCGATTGCTTCCACGTTGCGGACTGTCGTGATCAGATATGTAATGTTATGGGCAATTTTTTGAAAATTTTACTACTGTACCCAACCGAACCTAACCCATAAATGGACCCGACCCGGACCCATGTACATGTCTGGTTGATCTGCGTGTCTGTTTTTTTCTATTCGCTTTACTGTTTTATGCTATGGTAACTTCGTTGTGAATAAACAGATACACTTTTGAATATTAATTAGTATGCTTACATCTGTGGGGTGAGCCATCAGTCTTGAGATCTATTTATCGCTGGAAAATATTGAATTAGCCTACACGGTGCGAGCGTGTCGTGAGGCAAGCACGGCAGAAGGTAGGCCTATCACAGTCACACAGGTTCAGCTACTAATGTTGTCGACATTCCCTTGCGCAGTGTGATGATGTATCTGTGAAATAATGCGCGGTAGCCTACAGTGCAATCACGTCGTGTCTGCAGACGACGTGAAATATTAATAAGCCGCATCAGCTCAACGCGTAGAATTGCGGGGAGTAGTACACTAAACCAGGAAGAATCGTATACAGCGCCTCTAGCCGTCAGATGTGTGAATGAACATGATCATCGTCCTTGGGGGTAGTGTCCATTCATCGATGCACAGACACTCTGTGGTACGGATTATTTTTGCTGCTGAAGTAGCTGGACATGATGCTTTGACTTAGGCGCCATTCACACTGCGCGCCGTACGCATCCGATCTAGTTGATTACGTGAAAATCAATTGTATCATTCACACAGAAAGCAGAGCTGCGATAAATCGCTGTAAAAAGGTAAAAAGGCCGATATAGCTCTTCATAGGAACCCCATCTCAGAGCTACGAGACGTCACTTGCCACATGGGATCACAGAGTGTTACCTGCCACCCGACACAAGTGAACGCGCCCCGCCTAACTTAGCCATGCAGGCTGGTACTCGATTTACCTACCCCGGAGGGATGGAAGGCTGAGTTGACCTAGTTGACTTGATAGCGGGAGTCGAACCAGCGACCTTTCGATCACGAGTCCGACGCCGAACCGCTGCACCACCAAGACAACTTGTAGTCGTATAATATAAACATAAACATTTTGTCATTAATTTTGTGCGCAGTGCGGCGCTGTACTCTGCGGCACCGTGATGCGCGGCTTACAGCAGAAACTCCGCCGTATTGCGCGCAGTGTGGATGTCGCTTTAGTGTCATTGAGTGCATCAATGAAGGTAAATCTACGATAAAATCTCTTGTGAGTGGCATTCGTTGTTTCAGCGCTTTGGCTCGAAGTTTTTACGTATATACAAGGTGGTCTGCAACCAAACTTTTATCATAGTATTGACCCAATTTTCAATTTTTTTTATCATCACAGCAGTACATTTGCAATAACTTAGTTACCTTTAAAAACTAAAGTCAATTATAGGCTACTTCAAGCGCTTCGCTCAACCACCTTGTAAAATATTGATGTCAATTGTTGGAACTTGGAAGCAAAATTTTTCAAAGTTATGTAGCTACTAGCAGCACTATAGCCCATCGCCTGACGTGTGATGGGATCTTTAATAATCGGTTTATTGCAAATTTACTTATGAGCGTGCCAATGAAGAATTATGAAAATCGGCCAGTAATGGACAAAATTTTGACTAATGAAACTTGGCTGCTTATTCAATCGTATGAATTTTCTTGCTTCGGCTTTAAAAGTTGACCTTAATGTATCGTGTTTCTATGTCTACGCTGCTCCTGCTGATGTTGATTCCAAAAGTGAAGAGAAATTCACTTCACTTTTATATGCCTACAAGAAAGCCTAGCTATTCGGCACCCCCGCTCCCTGTTCTGTTTGGAATTTCGCGTTGAAGTTAACCACGAGGAAACTAGAGTCATGGGGCTACTCTGTGGTGAAATTTGCATGATCCTAACTTCAACCGTCTTTGACCGATAGTCTGATCCACCCGTCTGACGGACGGACAGACAGACTGACGGGCGATGGCATATAGCGCGCTATGGCATGTACACTGTACATGTATGCTCTTGCGCGCTAAAAACGTATCAGCCCTGATTTCAGAGACTCCGAAAATTGTCCCCTTGCCGCTCATTCGTTGCGAAATGGCGATGTCGAGCCAGAGTTAGCGATGTTGTCCACACCGGTATCAATTATTTACCTGACGAACGCACATTCTTTCTTACGTTGCCTGAGGGTCGGTTTTAGCGCTGCCCAGAGACAAATTCAAAGTACCGTATAGGCCTACTACAAAGATCCAGGTCGCCCTCGACCGCCGTCGGACACAAGATGACACACGTTTTAATAAATTTAGATCTACAGTTGAAATAATTTAGAACCCACACAGTTACTCACCCACACATTCTTATGCTCTCCTATAGTCATTTGTAGCCGCGTTGTGATGTTGTATTAGACTTGGAGCAGGACGATAATAAACAAATGCAGTGTGGTGGAGAATGAGAGGAAATTTGGCACGTCACTGGAGACGATACACTACAGAGTGGTCCAAAACGGAAGCCACAAATCCCCATCAAATATCTATCGATTTCCACTGTCACACTCGGCAATAAATTTGCAATAAACATGCAATAAAGCGATCACTATAAACAATGTAAATATAACATCACGTTCACATCATTGCAGTACCTCGTGTCAGTTTTTGAATACTAACATTCGCAAGACACAGGTAATGCAGCAACTCGCAGATCTTTAAGTATCGCTTTATTGCAAATTTACTGCTAAGTCTGCTGGTGAAAAAATTTTGATAATCCGTTAATATTTGATGAAGTTGTTAAATTTGGATGCTTATTCTTTTTCCGGACCACTCCCTATATCAGGAACTAAAGTGAAGATAAATGTTTACCAGCACTTTGCAGTAATTTCTGTCCACGAAGGCAGACAAAATATCGCGGATACTCCTCACATAGCACATTTACCGACTGCGTCACTTAACAATGGGCATCTCGATGCATCTCACAAGAGGAATTCGCCGAGAGCAGCGGCATTCTACCCTTCACGCTGAACAACGGAATGCTTTTTACAGCGCGTCAGCATAGCTTGCTATGCAGAGCGCTGTATTAGCCATGATAGATTCTGTCCGACCGTCCGACCGTCCGTCCGACCGTCTGTCACACGCTGGTATCATGTCAAAACGACTCCAGCTACGATCATGCGGTCTTCACTGGAGGATAGCCCCATGATTCTAGTTTCCTGACGGTTAACTTCACCGCAAAATTCCAAGGGGAACATAGGGAGCGAGGGCGCCGAGTGAGAGAGGGGTAGCAAAAATGTAGCAAAAATAGGCAATTTTTAGCCAATAAGTCACCACATCTCGAAAACGGTGCAAGATAGGACCATAGTCACAATGACCGACTAATAGGAAGTTGTATACGCGCTTTCGATTGGTAACAAAATCATCGACCTTGGATGACCCTGAACGACCTTGAACGGCCAAAACGCAATCTGGTGCAGAAAAGATGCGTCTTTTGGAGCCCACTGAACAAATTTGAATGAAGATAGACCCATACA
>Ga0056131_1000241_pt1 | contig 12138 bp, 6 predicted proteins | sample WorMetLIZISLAND1_2_FD_67480 | JGI IMG/M metagenome (GOLD analysis project Ga0056131, IMG submission 67480) | Marine gutless worms symbiont microbial communities from Max Planck institute for Marine Microbiology, Germany - Olavius clavatus LIZARD... ...
ACATTGTCTTCTGTTTTCTCTCTTGTGCTCTATAACTACACGTGTGGTGTGTGTGTGTGTGTGTGTGTATGCAAGCCGTGAAAAAACAAGGACCTAGTAAGCTGGTATTTATGGGCAGGGAAATAGACGTGTAACTGGGTAGCTGTGGCCTTTTGTCCTGTGACCTTTTGTCCGTGTGGCCTTTTGTCCTGTGGCCTTTTGTCCTGTGGCCTTCTGTCTGTGGCCTTTTGTCCGTGTGGCCTTTTGTCCTGGAGCCATTAAGTAAGGGCCACTACACAGAAGTGACTAATGATCGTAGTGTCCAGTAGGTTTGGGCTGTTTTTCTTCTGTTTTTTTTCAGTTGTCTGCTATAAGCAAGTCTTTGACATCTCTCTTCTGCAGGCACAGGGGGCCTGGGGCAGCTGTCCCAAATTTGTGCTCCCCTCCACCTCCAAAAAATTTAACAAACACTATTTAGCAGCTATCACTTTATGATATGCAATTAAGAATATAGTAACGTAAGCATCTGCCGCAAAAAAAATTTGCCCCCAAAATTCCTTTGTCCCCTTCTCCGCCCAGAAAAAGATTGTGGCTGGCTATACGTGCCAGCTCTTCTGTTTGTTGCACGTCACGTCGCTCTACCTTCAGCCTCCGTCTTCCGAGAAGCGTAGTTCTAGTCCTTCTTATGAACGAAATCGTTGACTCATGTCTCTTGTTTCGACTGTAGGTGTCCAGTTCAGCGCTGATCCCGTAATTAAACTACCCAGAGATATTTGCCTCACGAAACGTTCTACAGAGAGAGACTCGTTAAGATTCGTTAATGCTATTTTGGACCGACATCTCCGCAGTCAAACATGATTGTGCGCAATGGAACGTGCCAGCTACAAAGTCCAACATAGCTCGTCATATCGGCGACACAGATATTAACGAGCTGCATTATAAACGGTGTGGGGACTGACTTTGATGCTCGGACTGTGACGGTATGGGCGACACTGTTCACACACGGTGTTAAGTTAAGCTAAGAAAAGTAGAGCTCTTAATGACACTCCGTCTCAGAGCTACAGGATGTCATTTGCCACATGATCACAAAATGTTACCTGCCACCCGACACAAGTGAACACACGTCAGCCTTAACCCCAGCCAGAGACCAGTACTCGATTTACATACCCCGGAGGGATGGAAGGCTGAGTTGACGTAGGTGATCAGTTACATACATACTAAGATGGTTTACCCGCCCGTAGACGGTCACCCGCGTCCAAGTACTACCCCAGCAGTGACGGCCGAGAGTCGAACTCGCGACCTGTTGATCACAAGTCCGACGCCCTATAATCACTACACTGTCAAGCCACCTCAGGTGTCACAGGTAAAGTAAGGAAGAAAGAAAATTTGGAGAGGCATAATTTAACCAAATAGTCACAATGCAGTTGAATGCACCGCGATCTCGAAGTCTAACCAAATCTTTAACAGCTGCAGCTGCTTAAACTGTTTGCAGCCGTAGGCCTACACGGTGTCCGCTACAAATGCTAAGAACATATTATATGGCGTATATAAATATTTTCATTTCCTATATCGATGCCAGAAGGTTCTTGCTTTCTTCAATCCGGCGTGAGCATAATTAACATCAATGTACAAAGGTGAATTAGCAGAATTACTCATTATGTGACGTCAGTTATAGTCAGCGTCAAACCTGAACCCCCATGACGCCACGGTCCGCCAATAATGCCAGTTCCCTAGCGTCACATTGCTGTTGGAAAGAGGAAGGCCGGGTCTACGTGGATGAACATTTGGAAAAAAAACATCCACTACTCATTAGACGAATCAGAATCTCATTCAGTGATCACGTATGTAGTGTGAGTCACACGTTGAAAGTCTTTCTTTTTTTCTTTCTTGCATGATTCGCATTGCCGTTTTTAACTTTATATCTTTAACGGCAATGTAGGCCTACTAATACGCGTATGGCCAACTTGCCATGTCGATTAATCGTATTAAATATGCCAAAATGTTTAAAAAATTGTCCTTCACTTTTTCACCATTAAGTGTCTTGTCAACAGTTTAGCTAGTATTAAGTGCCAACTACATGCATATACAGGGTGGGCCAAAAAGTAAGCATGCATGTTTATTAATTGTTGCAATGACTTTGTCAACTGCCAACCAACTTTCATAATCATTTGGTACATTATACACTATAGGTAATTTATGACTGAAGAATATATAGTTAGCCCACATAACTCGGTTTGTGTAACTACTCTACCTATAAAAATACCTAGTAAAATCTTGATCACGCCTTTTTCACTCTTTTCCAGCGTTTAACTGTACATTGTATACAGCTGTCAGATTCTGATAAACAAGTTTTTTGTCCCACTCCCAGGACAGAACTGCAGACAGTCCGAAAAAAGCAGGTACAGCTGGTATAAGAAGGCTGGCTCCATGACGGAAAGGATTTGTAAAATATTCGTCCTAAGCTTTGACAAATTGAATTTCTCCGGCACAGCGTGTTGTTGGATCGATGTGAAATTAGTGAAATATGGCGAGAGAAATTAATCGCCTTTGAACGGTCGTAGTTGCGTCCGGTGATTGTCAGCGTCCGCGCTACAGTTACGGCGCCTAAGAAAGACACGCTGGCTCCGTTCTTAGATCTTAATGTTGGAACAGCTTGGAGAGAAAAAGAACACCGATGACGGATTGGCATATTAAAAGCTAAAATACCGCAATCGGGAATTAATCCGAATTATTTTCCGCAGCCCCAAACTATCACTGAAAATTCGATGCCGAACGCAGACTACCGATTCTAATTATATAATGTGGTGTCATCCGGTGATTAACAACAGCTTGACTCTTATTAGGCGTTGCAGCAGCGCCGTGCAGAAGTTATCGAGTTAACTTATATTATATTTATTACGAAAATCGTACACAAAGTAGCCTACATTAAAAACAACTAAAAAGTAAAAAGAGAAATAGCACAAACTAATGCCGCAGCAGGTTCAGAATCTAAGCGGAGCTACACAAATCCGTGATAATACTTTCATGTTGAATACATCGGCAGTTAAAAATGTCCTGTGCCAAATTACCCTTTTCCGCGATAAAAGTATGTTTGCCGTAACATGTTATATAGCAAGAAAGAAAATAAAATGCAATAAAGACCAAGTTTAAACAAATAATGACTATCCTGCCATCTAGCGATTAAGTACTTAGAGGTAAGTACCGAATGGTGCCGTTGTGGACCAGGCTGTAGGCGCCAGTTCGTCGTATACAGTTGGCGGCTGTCAGAGTGTCGATCGTGGTCGTCGAGTCGATGAAAGATTTATGGCTTGATGGCGAGCATGCGCGAGGTGTTAAATTCGATCAAATCGGCACACGTAACGCCCGGGCTGGCTGGTCCTGAGCGAGGTGCATGGGATAACAAGCCCCGTTCCGAGTTAGAGATGCACGGGTTGCAGAATTAACTCTGCGGACCAACGATTTCATACCGACATTTGTACAGCATGCGTGATTATCTGCGGTGGTATTTGGCTTAGTCGTAAGGTTGTTGGGCACATCAACCAAATTACACTCCCTCGTGGCGGGTTATTACTGAGACGGGTGACCGTTCTCGTGTATACGTCTTGGTATTTAGGCAAGCTTCCTAGGCCAACTCAGCTTGGCCGTCCCTCCGTGGGTATAGGCGAAATGAGTACTGACAGGCGATGGTTATGGCTGCCGCCAGGGAAGAAACGGCGAGTTCTGCGTAACAGTAGGTCATGTTACCAGGACCGACTGTTGGGCATACTGAACTAGTTGGCTGTTGACGGGTCCGGCAATTCAGCCGACTTGAGCTGTATTCTAGTGTTAATTGGGTTTAACATCGCCGGTTTATAAGAACTTTAAAAGGACATTCTTCGGTAGTCTTTCAGTACAGTCGCGCCCTTGTAATCGATTTCATGTTACGGCGCGTTAGAAATTGTCAGCGCTATTATTACAGTCAGCCAGCGTCAATTCCCGACAAAACACTATCAATTACTGTCTTTTCTAATCGACTCAAAACTCGTCTCTTCGTTTAATAGCTGCAGCGTTTGTGAATCGGAACAGACACATGTAAAAGTTCCAACTAACTAACTAACTAACTATTTAGAATGGCGATATAATAATCTTTGAACGGTGTAGACTCCGCGCATCACCAGACAGCCAAAGATTCGCATTTCACGGCGGGCACGGATCAATGCTGACGTCGTCCATTATTTGCCATGGCGGCGGCCGCCAACCGAGCAAGCGGTGATTAAAAATTAACAGCGGAACGTTTCGGCGTCGCACCTTTCGCAGTTGTTGCCGCGGTCATACATGATACATGACTGGAGCGGAACCGGACGAAGGTGTGTACCGGTATAGCGGCTTCGCAATGCCAGCCCGTTCCACAAGTCCTCTCTCATTAGCTGGATCTGTTGTACTGCATACAGAAACAGCGGTGACATCTCCTTCCGCAGGATACTGGCCAGTAACCACGGACTACTGCACGGCGCGTGGTCACCGTATGTCCGTCATGTCGCCGCCCATTCATCAGCTGATTACCAGAACAGAAGCGCCAGTCCCGATGGACACAATATCCCCCCCCCCAGGCGCCGTACAACCCAATAAATCAGAACTGCCAGTATAGGACAACATATTATGCGCCGAATGATAGCGGAAGACCTCATGTGGCTAATTTTGAGTTCAGGGGGTTGAAAGTTGTAAAATCTTGTTCATAGGGGCACGTCCTATTCCTATTCCGCGTTCTGACAGTTTTGCTGCAGGATTTATCGTTTAGCCACATAATGCGTGCGGCAGTGCGATCGGCTAAAATCCAAGTTTATCAAAAACAGGTGAAAACAGCCTGACGCGGTCACGTGTATGAAGCAAGTTATGACAATACACGATGCTGTCTATTCTATCGCAATGTTTTTCATGCATTCTACAGTCATGATATTCAGCTTCAGCATAAGCTGTTTTCTACACCAGTCCATGCAGTATGCACTGCTGTCGTATTTGCTTTCTTCTCTCGTTGCAGTTCGACCGTAAAATATCCGGCTTGACCGTCCATCAGTATACCGAGCGTGGGGCACACGCCGCAGAGGTGGGTGGATCATACAGACTCGGTCCGCGTCGTCAGGCCGCAGATCCGTTAACGGATCTAGTTCTAAGTTGCGGTACTTATTGTGGAGGACAAGGCCATAGGAAGTTCTCCCCAGTCGTCAAAATGGGAGGATATATTGTTTCTTTGTGAATTTGCTTGTCGCTTCGTCTGTCTGTCTCTGTCTTGAACTGTTGTGGTCTGTTGAACTGTTAAACTCTTGAACTGTTAGTGTTTGTTACTTCGTGACACTGACTGACTCCAAAAGTTATAGCAACTTTTTATCCAAACTTAAAACTCACTATTTTAACATTGCATTTTTTAACCATATCATCTGTTAGATGTACTATTTAACCTATATTTTACTTTGTACGGCACCTCTGAGCTACGTATGGGGGACGCCTTAGCAAATCCAGATGATATGATGATGATGTTGATGTAGCCTATAGGCCTACGTTGCTCAGTTGTTTTTGTACAACAAAGCAGAAAGCTGGCGTCAGTGAACGTATAGAAACCTGCATCCTCATTCTCTTCCGAGACTTTGACGCTAAATGAATCACTTAATTTTTTTACTTACTTTCACAGTTTGTTTGCTTTTGTTTTGTGTTATAAAGTCCACTCTGAACTCTGCGGGCTCGTACCATGCATCACCCTAGCATCTCTGTTCTCCCGTCTGGCTTGGAGACAGTGGAAAGTTTTCAAATCCCTGCGGATCTCATCCGTAATCCGCACACCTCAGATCAGCCGCTGAAGCAGCTGGCTGCCGGTGGTCGGATTAAGCCTGAGGAGGATTAATGCCGGCGAAGCGGCTGTAAAATCTCGGCGAGAGATGACACCGGCGTGGCTTAGGGCTTTTAGCCGGCAAGTCGCATCCGTGACGCCGCGTCGGCGCTCGCGCTATTGTCAATCTCAGATTATTCTGACAGTCAGCTTTCAACCTTCGCTCGCTAAATTACTTAATTTTTAACACTAATCTGCTGAGTCTGTAAGCCGGATATTGGAGTTTAGATTATGGATATCTATATTCACCACGTAAACCATATTATCTTGGGTATGTTTGCTATTACGGGGATTTAAAAACTGTCGTAAAATAAAACAATGGATTTGGAGGAAAAGTTGCCGGTTCAGCGAAAATTTACCGCAATTTAAAGTCGTGATCAAGATTTTACAAGGCAGTGCAGTTACGCAAACCGTATTATGTGGGCTGACTATGCAGTTTAGTTCAGTTCAGTTAAGCCTGTCCACACTCAGACTGTCGCAGAAAAGTGCGACTGTCGCCGAAAACGGCGAGACAACGGCGAAATTCGGCGACTGTCGCACTTTTCTACGACAGTGTGGACAGGCTTTTACAGAGTTTATGTTTCACGCAGTCTTATAATACAAAATTGTGACGGCTGCCATGGGAATAGAAACATTTCTACGTATAGTTATACAAGAGGCGTCAGCGCACAAATCTGTCCAAGTGTCAGTGATGTCGTCTTAATTTCCGGCGGCAGACTGTTCCACGGTAAGGGACCAGCGACTGTTGCTACTTAGCTATAGGCCTAATGAATATGTCTCAAAAATTACGAAAGTTGTTGGCAGTAAACAAAAAGGTCACTGCAATAATAGCCAGGCTTACTTTTTGGCCCACCCTGTATGTGTAGCACTCACATATTGGTCATTCGCCTCCCCACTAATTGCAGTGCTGACGCTGAAGGTCTGAATTTTTGGGGTTTAAACTGAATAAAGTTTTGTCGGAAGTCAATTAAAGACGTTGACGTCCATTACAAAACCACTAGCATGGAAATTATTCAACTATGCCAGACATATTTATGTTTTGTGTTGCCGAGTGTTCTGCTGGAAATAGAACTGAAAAATTTAGAAAGAAAAGTAAACTGAATATCATTATACTCGCTACGATATATAGATAAGCTATGCTAATTAGTTAATATTTTGTCTGTTTCTCTGTTGTCACCTTCCGCTGTTGTATATTTTTTTTTACTGTTGACCGCTACCTTATGGTGAATAAAGTTATATATACAAGACAGTAAACTGTAATCTGCGAAGATGTAGGCCTATTAGTGCACATCTCTTCAAGTGGTCTAGTAGTGGTTAGGGCGTCGGATTTGTGAGCAATAGGCCTAGGTCGCGAGTTCGACTCCGGGCCGTGCACTGCCGGGTTAGTACTTGGATGGGTGACTGTCTGTGGACTGGTAAACCATCTCGGTATCTAACCGGTCAGTCACCTAGGTCAACTCGGCCTTCCATCCCTTTGGGGTAGGTAAGTCGAGTGCCGGACTGTGGCTGGGGTTACGGCGGGGTGTTTTCACTTGTGTCGGGTGGCAGGTAACACTGTGATGTGATCTAATATGGCAAGTGACCGCCCGTAGCTCTGAGGTGGAGTGTAATTATGAGATCTACTTTTCTTATCAACTTAACATCTCTTCTCAGTAATGAACACGTGCAGGATCATGTTGGTAGTTTCCATTAATGCAGTCGTCTGACGACTAGCGGGCATCGTGGGTTAAAAATATAGTGTGGGCAGAAAGTTGCAATTTTCCGACAAACAGCCTCAAATTTTCGACAGCAAAATTAGTATTGAAGAGTATCAAAGACTTTCACTTTGAATTCTCATATTGGATGGGTATAAAAATAACCTGAAATTTACTCATACTCGTACAGTATATCCCTCTGAATAAAGAAATGACCCTTTAAAATGCACTTAGCTATACCACTTTGCTGTGCTCAGTGCAGCCAGGTTTTCTGAATTTTCGGGTGAACATTCCCTTCCTCGGATGCTTTTTTTCTGAGAAAATTTTCCGACAGGCGAAAATTTAGGGTGGGAAGTTGCCCCTGTTTTCTTTTTCTGCCACAACGCCACAGAAGATGTCGTCACATACTCATCCCATCATTCTGTCTACCGTGCACAATAGCAGAGGTGTCTGGATGACAGCAAAATTTAGTCCGCATTCAAGCTGCAGTCCGTTGGGAGATCCTACGACTGTTTTCTTCGCGACAGATGAATCACGGACAAAATGCCACTGAGATTATTTAATGTGACCTTCATCTTAAATGATGGCACTGGTTGATGTTGATAGCTCTACTCTTCTTAACTTTTTAACTTATTGAGGTTATTTTAGCTACTTTTAAAATCCTATCGCGCGGTTTTAGCAGATCGTACTATTCGTACTGCACGCAGTATGATCGGCTCTTGACATCGTAATGTCGTCTGTCCGTCCGTCACTCCGTCTGTCTGTAACGCTATGCATTGTGGTGCTCAGGTCGGTCACGTCGGTGTACCGTCGTGTTCTTAGCAGGCAACTTCCTGTTAACTTCTTTAAACACTTTTGCTGTATGATGTGTCGTTTACCCACAGAACGCAGCGAAAAAAGTACTGCTGAAATTACTTCACAGTCTGGAATACGGTAAGCGAATCGAAAACGCACGTGACACAGTGGCGCAGTGCGACGCCAGTGACACAGTGTGCGGACGGAAAGTAGTACTTCCGGCAAAAAACGACGTAAACAAACAGTAAGTAGTACGATCGGCCAACATATCGACAGCTACGCTTTTTTGATCCGCAATGAATCCTTCTTAATCAACACCGGCATATAGTCCGCTGATCTTCAAATTTCTGCGGACGTGATTCCACAAGCGGGGAAGTCCACCCACCCCAGTCACTGGAGTCTTCCGGCTGGAAAGTGACGTCGACATTCCCAGTTCCCACCAGCTGCATTAATGGCATTTCTGCGTCCGGCGCGCTGGCCACGCCCAACAGTGTTGGGCCGTTAAAATCGATTGTAGTCGATCGTTTTTTCTCGCATTTTTGCAACTCCGACGCCCTTGCTATTATATTACTGCATAAAGTCACACAAAAATACCTTCGAGCACTAACGTTAAAACACACACAGAACTAGATTCACTATATAATGGCAACAGAAAAAAAAACAAAATATTTACAAACACAAAATAATAAAATAATTAAAAATAAGGAACACTAAGTTTGTGCCACATCAGCAAAGAACATACATACGCTATTACGTGATTTGACAGCGAATACTTCAACTTCACTTTAATTTAAAACACATAAGAACTAAGAAGACATTAGGGCATCAACTGTAATTTCAGTTTTCTGCCTGGTTATTCCTTCTGCCCTCTCTTATGTACCTACTTGTTGTAGTTGTTTGCAAATTGAATGATGAAGATGATAATTAAAACACATATTTAACGCAAATTTGTCTTTGATATTCTAAGTGATAATTTTAGCTGCACGTTGTGAATGCTTTGAACTTCGATGTCGGTTTTGTGACAACGTTGTTTTGCAAGTATTTGTGAAAAATTTTCCATATGTATTTTCCTCATAACTAAGGACATTCAATGACATTAAATCCTTAGTTATGAGGTCTAGTTAGTTTTTATATGTCATTTAGTGGTGAATAAAGTTTTCTAAAAGAACCTGTCATTGGCCTACCTGTCAGACGTTATCAAGCTCCTTGTGTTGCTGTAGCTATTGGCGTATTATGAAGTATAAACTTGACTTGAGTTGAGTTGAGTTTTTATAGGCCTACACGGCATTCAATAATGCCTTGTTGAATCGATATCAAGTCGAATCGAGTCGGACTTTTTTGACTGTACAGTATAGCCCAACCCTGGCTGAGCGCACGGACACAGCGGACTGTCGGTCCCTCGGGGACGCCCTGTCGGTCCACCGGTCTACTCTGTCTAGGTACAATTTATCGACGGTGATCGGTCGGTCGGTTGCGTCGTCTGGAGGTTTGGATGGACAATCAGTTCGGTGACGATGTGGGCAGATAGTTTTGACGCTGGGATTTTGGCGGGATGGGGACCAGCCTCGCAGTAAGAAGTTGTGGCGCAGTTCGGCTACAACACAGACGTATGGTTGGCCGGTAGCGTCGTGGGTTAGATAAGTTGGAGGAGGCAGGAAGTTGCAATTTTTCGAGAGACAGCTGCAAATTACCGACAGCACAATTTGTATTAACAATATTAAGGACTGTCACTTTGAATTCTCGTATTGGATGTCCAGAAAAATAATCTGAAATTTACTCATTCAGTATGCATCTGCCTGGTGTCTGCATAAAGATATTGCACTTCAAAATGTCCTCAGATACAATTTTTTTTTTAAATTTGAGGCTGAAAATTCCCTTACTGTGTCGATGCTTTTTCTAAGAAAATTTTCCGACAAGAGGACAATTTTCTGACAGGCTAAAATTTAAGGTGGGCATTGCTCTCTGCCAGTTGCCACGACGCCACTGCAACCTTAGCTTACGAGGCTTCCCTTATGCTAGTAGTATCACCATTCGGAACTCTGACATATAAGCGACGTCAAATGGCTGCTGTATCTAATGAAGTCCAGAAAACAGCTGATAGGAGTCGATTATGAGAGACGAATGCCTACTATCGTGTTTTATGACTGTAACCACGTACTGTTTTGTCCAAGAACATTTGAATAGGTTAAAGGTTAAACGATATAGCTCTCCTGAACAAGTCATCTCAGAACTAGGAGGCGTCATTTGCCCTTGCTCTATCTTATATTCGTCCCCATTCCAGTATACTCACCGATAGGTGCTTGCTCCTGCATTGTTACGCAATCAGAGGAAAGCATTTATGGAAATGGACGCGGGAAGCCACATCGAAGGCGCTTTATTCCACTCTCTCAATGCACTGGAAACAGTCTTCGACGCCATTATATGCCTGCACTTGGTGACGTACGAATATGCACCGAGAATCGTTCGGGGTCAGAGGCCCTCGGGTTCGCGACTAACCAGAATTACCAGATTCCGTGTTCGACTCCTATTAACGCATTAATAAACAGCATGGACGAAACGACGCGGGCTTGTTCCAGCCAAGACTGTCAGAACCTACGAAGAGATTAATAACAGTCAGTCTGTTGATTGTTGGCGTACACTGTACACTGTCATTACTTTGTGTTATATCACCTGAGTTGTTTTATTGCACCTGATGATGTTCCCTTATCGTTGTTATTTTTGACAATCTTTATCTCACCAGAAATGGTAGCATCAAAAGTAAAAGAAGTGATTTTTAGATCAGGAACTGATCTCATAATCGCTTCGCTACTCATCTTGTTGTTGTTATTGTTCTTCTTGTTGGGAAACGGAAACCTCTTCAAAAAGCCTACAGATCCGTCGTTTGAAATCGGATCGGGATAAAATTTGGCAAAATTGTTCATCAAGTAAATACGCATCGAATGATGGAGTCGGATTTGATGTGAGGTGTGCTAGCCTACGGAAACTGCTTGTGTTGTTTTCTCTGTCCGAGGTTTCCGAACTACAGGCGTCGGTAAAGAAAAGCACGTTCGAGTTGTTTAACTGTTTCTGCGAACAGCTGATTGTTGCGCGCAGATCGTCGAGAATTCTGCCAGTTCGACAAGTTCGAGGCGAGCTGTGAGCACGATGAGGTCGTCATCGTGGAAACAGCGCAGTACGGACGTATGAGCGCCGGGCGCTGCATCTCCGGCGAGGGTTACATCGGCTGTTCGGCCGACGTTCGCCTCTACATGGACGGTCAATGCTCGGGACGTCGTCAGTGCGCCGTCAGTGTCACTTCTCTGACGGACGTCGTTCAGCCGTGCCGCCGAGACTTCACTTCATACCTGGAGGCTTCGTATACCTGTATGAAAGGTGAGCGAGAAACCAATCACCAAGTTATTACATTATTATTATTATTATTATTGAAGTTATTATTGAACGATTACAGAGATTGCAGCTGACAATACTGGAAGGTAGTAGAAGAGAATGAGATGATCAAACTGAGGTCTTTAAAGTTATAAAAGGTTTTGAGTATAATTAACTACAGGTATTATAATATGTCCAATACAGGGTTCAGAGGTATGAAATGAAACTGTTCATGGGCGGATTTAATTTAATAATACAATAAAAGGAATAGTCTGTTTTCTTCAAAGTAGAATAATATAGCCTACGGGCGTACGAGCCCGAAGGTGGAGAGAAAGCCAATGCCATCAATTTTTTCGCGCAAACGCTAAATTTGTCGTGCAGAAGCCAGCAGCCATAAATGGAAAAAAATTTGTATTTATTAAACGAAAAAAACGGAATTCATTC
>Ga0056131_1000242_pt1 | contig 12132 bp, 14 predicted proteins | sample WorMetLIZISLAND1_2_FD_67480 | JGI IMG/M metagenome (GOLD analysis project Ga0056131, IMG submission 67480) | Marine gutless worms symbiont microbial communities from Max Planck institute for Marine Microbiology, Germany - Olavius clavatus LIZARD... ...
TATTATATAGTTGTAAAACAGGTCCGGTGCTCAGTGAAGTGCACGATCAGTGAGCGAGCCGAGAAAGACGTGTGCAGCTGACGCGCTGTCTCTCTGCGGTAGCTGAGCTTCTTGTTTAAACCTATTGTAAACATTTAATTTGTGCGTAATTTTAATAGTATGGCACTGCATAGCCTATATTGTGCTGATGTGCCGTTAAGAAACTGCTCACTCATTCACTCTTGGAGGACACATCAGTCTGATTCTGATCTGTGTCTGTTTCTGTCATTGAGGCGTTATCGTGACTGTCAGCCTCAGTGAACACATGTCTGAAATATGGCTGGTATTTGCCTTTGTCGTGGGGTCGTGGGGTCATTCTGTATGCGCCAGCTTCATCCACTTGAGAACTGATGTTCGTGGGTCCCAGGCAGCCGTTGGTGGAAGATTGTGGTGGATAAACAAATATATGTTTTCTGTATCTATGTTTAATCCAGAACGCAGGGAGGTCTTCAGTAAATTATTGCCACTGACACACCTTTCTACATCCGCAGAATGAGGTTTGGTAGCAAGTATACGTGACATGACACACAAAACATTTGGGTAACTGTCTGCGTTGGCAGAGAGATGCTTCACCAGGTCAGGCAGCTGAGAGCTCTGCAAACTCAATAGACATTTCAGCAAGATGTAAGTCGGCTCCAAATATGGCATGAATTCTGCGCAGGTTGACGTCTTTGTTTAACTGTACAAATCGGATGAGCAGTGAAACTAATGTTGCATTATCGACAAAAGACCCAGCCCATGTCCTCACACGCACGACCTGGATCTGAGCTGTTTAGTTACTAAATTACCACTACCAGCAAAGAACATAGTGATCACCTGCGTGTGTTTCGAACTTTCGTCTTTTTTAAATGTAACGTTACCATTCTACCTTTGTGGTGAATAAATGTGATTATAAATAACAATTACATACCTTATCAAACAACTGGACATTCAGGTGTCATATATTCCGTTAACTGGCCGCTCAGAAACTGAGGAATATGCGACTGGAAGCCGACCCGGGAAGGCACCAGATACCATATCCATGAGTACTAATTTAGGGCGCTAGTCAGAGCTGGACGTAGATTCGGTTGCCACGGCTTTACTAGGCAGTAATGAAAGAAAGAATATACCGTTTAATAAACAGAATATAGTACAGTTAATTACAGTTAATAGGGCCTAAACATCTAAGACTTCAACATCGAGATGCATGTCTCGCGTTCAACACAACTGACTCTGACCATAGGCCAGTAAGTAAGTGAATGTCGCGTGACAAAGATAGCGATGGGCAGTGCACACAAGTTCTTGTGCTACACCTCCCCCAGACTTGAGTGTTAGTCATCCCCGACTACACCAAGTGCAAGTATAAAACTGGAAAAACTGACTAAATTAATCCTATAAACAAGTAATACTGATAAAAAGGGTTAATGTCCATAACTGACTGCAGAAAAGTGATTAATATAAAAAGACTAGTGCAAAAGACTAGCAACAATTAACTGTTAAGAATAAAGCAGTTAAATGCAAGAAAACGACATGAACAGTTTCGTTTCCGGGAATTGTTATAGACATGCAGAATAAACAGTAACAGATGATTACAGCACAGAGCTGCAGGTTGTCACGCACATCCGACACTCCATCTAAGGACCACAGAAGTCGGTCAACGATGATGTCTCCAGGTACACCGAGTAGTCTAAGATAAGCTACGTCGCGCCTTAGCTGGTGCATGACACTGTTACGGCCGAGACGTCAAAGCTATGTGCACAACCTCTGGGGGTTGCTGTGTGATGTAGTGGGATGTTATGTCGGGGCTGTCGCCGATAGTAGTTGTCGGTGCCGCCGTCAAAAGTTCATCAAGGTGCAGCGGTGGTAGAGGGTGGCTGTGCAGTATGGCAGGGCTGTGTGGTATGGCACACTCACAGACGACGCAGCAACTGCAGCCAGCTCTGGTGCCAAAGAGATCACACAGTGCCTTCTTCGTGTTGCTGGCGTTATCAGTGACAATGAAATGGGTCTTGCTAGCAATGCTGAAATCTTCCAGAATGCCATCTAGTTTGTCTGCAATATGCTGACCAGTGTGTGAGCCTTCGAAATGTCGAAATGCCAGGAGATTTGAGTTGGGTTTCTGACTGCCATGACCAAACATGTGGACGGTCACACCCAAGAAAGAATGGGCTCTCCTGTGTGTGCATATATCTGCCGTGATGCTCACATAGTCTGAATGGCCTTTTATGTGCTGATGTGTTGTTAAGAAACTACTTACTCACTCACATAGTCTGCCGAATCTAGCACACACTGCAATTTTGACTTTGCACTGCCTACGAACTTCGGAAGATAGTAATTGATGATGGTCTGTCGGCATGGCGGAGTTTCTTAGCATTAGTGTCATGTAGGAGCTGTTGGAAGTTAGGATGGTCAATGAGTGATACTGGCAGTCCACACTTTACAATAACATCATGGATGATGGACTCTGTCAACATGTGCTGCTTTGGATGTTTGCTGTCATATGACTTAGACCAGGTAGCAGAACCCTGACTCTCAGTCATCGATGCTGATAGCATAAATTTATCAATGGATGACTGCACTACTGAGGTGGATGGCTTATCTTTCTCTTGTAAATATTTTTGGTACACCACCACATGCTTGAGCTGCAAGTGCCTGCAAAGTAAAAAGTAAAAAAAATTGTAGTAAAATGACAAATATGGCCTTAGAACCTAGTGTACGAAACAAAAATGCAGATGTGTCCGAATAACACAAACTGCCATCGCCCACGCTGAATAAACGAGTAACTTACTTGTTGAATGCAGACATTGTTCCACGTTTTTCGGTCAGAATCTGTTTGCAGCTCCTGCATTTTGCAGTCCACTTATCCTTGTCTGATAATACAGTTAAATCTGTGAAGGCAAATTTGATTATTAAAGGTCCATGTACATCACTCATAGACGGATACCTGAATAAAGAACCGTGAAAAATTAGGAGAAGTACAAGTTGTACACCAGTGAAAACATAATCCATATACATAGTTGAAAAAAGAAATAATTTAACTTCCATCACACACTCATTAGATGTATGTGATAAAACATTATTCAGATGGCATACTAAATATAAAAAACTAATGTCTGTTGTGTATTTTTATTGTTAATAAACTTGCCCTCTTCCTTATTTTCCAGGCTTGGTAGTGTCACAGTGGTGTATATACCGTGGCGGAGTTACATGTTTAAAAAAAAATATTTTGTGTATTTATTGTTTTTTTATACACATGCTGTGCATGTTTCTACAGTACCAAAATGAAATGCCGGCTGAAAGCTTGAAAGCACTGCAACAAATATTTACAGAAATATGTACAGAAATGACTGAAAAAAGCACCACAGTTACTATGACTAGCTTCAAAGTCTGCCAAGATCTTAGTGTTATAACAGAACACTGAAGGCCGTACACTGCCATGAAGTATTTAACTGCACAATGAGTGAGTACCTGAGCAGTTACAGCACTTCGGTTGACCATGGCAGTCACTGGAATTGTGGCCTACCTGACCACAGTTGGGACATCTAGTCTCGCCTTTACATGTTCGACTGCCATGGCCAAACCTTTGGCACTTGAAGCAGCGCAGCAGGTTTGGAATGTATCATCATTGTTTATTACGAGCAACAGGGACCTGGATATAGCCAATTTTCAGAAATTTCGGTGCTGTTGGAATGTTGAAAGTAACAATGTAAACGTATTGGTATTGCGTCGGTCACCAGAGTCGGTCTTCACAGAAATGTTGTAGATGTCTTTGACGGACTGTGTTTGGAGTTTTAAGAGTATTTCTTCTTTTTCGCAATTCAGGAGGTCTTTACAGCGGATGACACCTTTGCTGATATTCATGGTTCTGTGTGAGGTGACCAGAACTGGACACCCCACCAGGTTATTGAGTTTAAGGAGACACCGACTCTGGACTTCCGAAGAAACCTCCAGAAGAATGTCACCTTTTTTAAGATGTTTGACGGTTTTGAGATTGCCAGCTGCAGCTTTCAAAGCCTTTTCAAGGATGAAAGAAGAGAGAGTTGTTATAGATGTGTCATTCTCAGCATCTTGCACGATGTACCATCGATCATAATTGACCAATGGTGAATCGTTATCAGACTGATCCGAGTTCGGAGTTTCGAGCTCAGTACATGCTCTCTTAGTTTGTCGACCTTTGTTATGAGTAAGAGAAGAAGCCGTGTTTGGAGATATATTCGGCACCCTTGCTGCTCACTTGGCTTGACCATGGCAGTCGCTGGCATCGTGGCCTACCTGACCACAATTGGCACATGTAATGGTGCCTTTGCATGTTTTGCTGCCATGGCCAAACCTTGGCATTTGAAACACCGCAATGGGTTTGGAATGTATACACTGACGGATACTCGCAGGAAGCCGATCTTAAAGTACTTAGGTATGGTTTGAAGGCTGAAAGTTACTATGAATGTATTAGTATTACGTCGACCACCAGAGTCGGCCTTGACGGAGATGTTACTAATATCTTTGACAGACTGCTCTTTAAGTTCCGAGAGTATTTCGTCCTTGTCGCAGTTGAGCAGTTCTTTGCAGCGAATTACACCTTTGCATTGATTCAAGGTTCTGTGAGGGGTGACCTGAACTGGGCACCCCGCCAGGCTACTGAGTTTAAGTAAACATCGACTCTGAATAGCCGAAGTGGCCTCCAGGAGATAGTCACCTTTCTTGAGACGTTTTACAGTTTTGAGGTCACCCGTTGCGGCTTTAAAGGCCTTCTCAAGTAAGAATGGTGAGAGACTTGAAACAGAGTGTTCATTGTCAGTGGCCTGCGTAATAAACCATCTGTCTGTGGCCGGTGGAGAATCGTCATCAGACTGGCTTGATGCTTCAAACTCAGTGTATGAGCGTTTAGTTTGTCTTGGTCGACTTGTGTTTGGAGTGAAGGAAGAAGCCATGATGTATGGATAGTATTCGGCACCCTTGCTCCTCACCCGCTATTTTTTACCTGTTTTGTTGTCTTCTGTGCATAGTTGTTTTTACTCAAAACCTTTAAGTAAGTAAGTAAAGTAAGTAAGGATATTTCTAGACGGCGCAGTTAAAACGAGTTCACACTGCGCCGTGGCCCCACTGTCCAAACAGAAATGTCTTCAGCGACCGCCGGAATGGCCTTTTATGTGCTGATGTGCCCTTAAGAAACTACTCACTCACTCGGCAGCTGTTCCTGGATGCCCATTGCATGCTTGACGTAGGGACATAGTTCACTTATTGCCGCCTCATAATCCGTGGCCTCTGTGTCGGGTTCTTGGTTTCTCTCCATTCTGTTTCCAGGACTGTATGCAGTCGGTGGCACACGCAGTCTAGACAGATCTTTAGTTTTAATGCTGCAACCATGTTTGAACCATAGTCCGTCATGACGGATGTGTCGTCAGTATTCAGACCTAAGTCTCTGGCGATGTTGTCGACGGCTGTGCGATGTTCACTGCGCATCTACCGGAAGTGTCGCACAGCCAGCACCGCGTGGTCCATCGCGAAGTTTCTGTCGATCCACGTGGCACGAAGTTCTTTCGATAGTCATCCATGTACATGTCGATACACAGTGAAATACTTCCATCATCAGTGGGTTCTCTCATGATCTGCATAATGCTGTCTTTGACGGTTTTGGCCATCTGTCTTGCTTCCCGTGATACGGCCTTGTGCCCTGCCAGACATTCGCTTATGTCATTTTTTCCATACTTCGCACCAGTGTTCACGCACGTTTGGAGCAAGTCGCACAGACCTTCGTGCTCCACAGAACGAAATGAGTGATAGCCATCACGGAAAGTCTCGTTATGACCCCTGAAATTTTTTTTCGAAAAAGGCACGTGATGCTAGCCATGCCCAGCGTCACGTGACCCCATACATTTTGGGCGTTAAATGCTGATAGCTCCAAAATGTCTAAAGGTACGAACTTCAAATTTGGCAGGCGTGCTTCCACAGACAGTGCCGACAGAATGCCTGAAAAATTATTTTCGAAAAGGGGCGTGGTCATCGTCACATGATTCCGCTTGATCAACTGGTTCCTTGTAAGGCGTACAGGAACCTGACGCACTGGTCTTCTGATGTTAGTAGATCCAGCAAGGATCATCCCGTAAATTGCATGGCATTAAGTTCTAATAGCTACAATATGGTTAAAGCTATACTGTATGGACTTCAAATTTGTGTTAGTGACCGATGACGTCATGTAACCTCAAGGTCAAGGTCGCGACCTGGATATATTTAAGGCTTAACGTCTGGACAATAGAACAGTACCATGCAAACTGCAGCAATGGGACAGAGACCGCTTTCCACAGAACATATTCTTGTTACTGACAAAAAATTAAATGTGGAAAATGTAGGGTCTGACCCGTGACCTGACCCGACCCGACCTGCGGATGGACCCTACCCGTGTCCAACTCTGGTTGATTCCTCTAAAAGAGCAGCAATCTCAGCAGCACTCAGCTTTCTTTTGTTTGCCATTATAGCCAAAATTTTATAAGTCTACAGCAATGGAAAGGCAGGAAAAATGAGTAATGTTAGCCAGTGGCTGATAGTACGTGTGCACTTACTCACTTACTCAATATGGCATATTTGCACGGCTGCAGCATGCTGCAGTGTGGGCTAGGACGAGATAATTCGGGTTTAGCATTGAGAAAGTGCTTGCTGGATGCTGTGACCAGTTAACATGTGTTCAGCACTGACGCAGTGGACCATGCAGGATGAGTCAACTCGGTTTTAGCAGGAAAGAGGTTAAATGGTTTTTGTACGTCCTGTAATTCTCGCCATTTGTATGCTGCATAGACTTGTGCAGAAAGTTTTCAGATAATTTTGAGGGCTTAACTGGTTGTTATCCAGAATACCTTTTGCTTGTGTACTAGTCTTGGTTTCCTGGAGGCTTAAGGTAGCAAATAGTTCACTAAATTAAAGTAAATTTTGAATTCAACTGAGCGGGAAGAAATTTCGGCCAGTCTGTCTTTGGCAGCCGGATTCAGATTCATGGCTGTTTCAGAGGTGTGAAAGAATGTTAAAACGTCATCATCTCCATTCATCTTAGGCAACATGTGGCATACATCTGCTCTGACAAATCGGATTGTCTCTTGGCCAGAAGAAGGATTTAATTGCACCTGTACTGCAATTTTTCCCATTCTATTTGCCACTTGCGTTCGCGTGCCTTGCTCGCTCTCTGATCCCTCTCTTTCTGTCTTTGCCTCTTTATCAGCTAGTTCCAGTTTAAGACGTAACACAGTTACTGATTCTGGCTCTTCTCCCACATCGCCATCAACTGATTCAAGCCAAATTTTGGGTCTGTTCCCACTGGACCAGATTGCTGATGTTGAGCTTCCAAGAAGCAAAGACTGTAGGCCTAGCGTAATCCGCAGTGAGATTATTTTGGAAGTAATCTAGTCTCAGTCTGTGTTAGCAGTGTTCCTCATCATCACTCACAGACAGATGGACAGACATCTTGACTGCTTAGCATTGCATTGTTAGTGGTAGATTTCATTTACTCTCAGTGTTATGTAGTGTACTGTTCTGTATCTGACTGCTTTGTTCTCTGCTGCTCATGCTTTTCTGAGACTGATGCAGTCTCCAAACCGTCCGCACTGGCAGTAATTTCACATTCATCACCACCAGCATCCACCTGTTACACATGCATACATGTTAGATGGTCTTGACCGCACATGTAAATTATTTGAATGTGTATGTCACAATAACTTGTCTGTGTCACAGGTGCCAAATTTAATTCGAGCCGTGCAGTTTCTGCATGCATCTAGGTGACCATATGCTGTTGTGTCTGGATAATGTCAGCTAAGTTGTCAAGGCGTTGATTAGTAATAGTCATAAAACTACTCAGTTGGTCAGCGTGTTGCTGCCATGCCTCGAAGGCTGTGGCGTTGTTACTGGTGGCATGAATGCCAGTATCGCGGATGGCTCGCAATTGTTTATCTGTCGCCACACCAAAGAGGGAATTCGAAATTTCACCACCTAAATCGAAGAGACCCCGCTCATGTCGACCAACGTAATTTTCGGGTAACATGGCATTGGCATACATATGGTCGATGATCGAGCGTATGCGCTGGATGGAAGTGACGTGCAGCATTCGCAGGGACTGTAGCAACGACTTAAGACTGTCACAAGAGGGATCACTAATGTTAGTCTTAGTGTGTGCACAAGCAAACTCAGTCATAGGCACCTCTCTATACGTCAGATTATCTGGGTCTGGTAATGGTATGACAAACACGTGTGTCCATTCATCTGTCAACATACGCATCATTTGCTTTGGCCGAATCTTACCAGTTATTTTTACCTATTTTGTTATTTTCTCTATATAGCTGTTCTTACTCAAGACTTTTAAGGCACTGAATGGCCTTTTATGTGCTGATGTGCCGTTAAGAAACTACTCACTCAGACTCACTCACTAACGTGCTTAACCACAGATATTAGCCGCAAGAGGATTAAGGTCTGATGAGTTTGTTTGCCATTCGTCTTTTCCGATGAAGTCACTGCAGTTGGTGGCAATCCAGTTTTGAGCCAGCTTCGCCGTGTGACCAGGTGCTCCGTCCTGCTGGAAAATGAAACCTGATCGCAAAAGCAACTTGCAATCTTCGACCAATCTGTGTAACAAGATTTCACAGTAAAGTTTACCATTTGCTTTAGCCTTGTCTGGAATGAAATGCAGTCTTCCTTTTCAGCCATAGCACACACCAGCAGAAACCATGACGTGCTTGGCAAATTTTGCCCTTTTTACTACCAGGCGCCTTTTGTCGACATCACACTTCTTGCCAACAGACCAAACACGATCATTTTGATGTTAAAAGGATGGTTCAAGTAAAATTTCTTTTCATCAGTAAAAAAGACCTTCTTCACGAATTTCACTGGCAGGCGACGGTAAGTTTCTTACAGCGTTCATGACATTTCTGCCAAAAATCCTCGATCCGCCCCTGTACCCGCTAATATCGAGACAACCAGTTGAATCCATGAACACAAGCTCTGCACTTTGGCGTATATTTGCATGAATCCTCTTCATAAGTGGCGTGCATATGGCAACGATGTTCTCCTCACCTTGGCGAATGAATGCAACATTGTTACCATCGTCATTGTTCCTCGCATCAGTGTTCCAATGCATCATAAGTTTTATTTCTCGTGGTAGATTTATTTTTGTGCACTAGAATGAAATTCTGATTGCTTACTTATTGAGTACTTAAGCTACTATGCTCAACAGACGTGACCGCAGTTGGCTGGAACTCGCACGGTTCTTGATGCCATCAGATGCAGGCTGGATGTGGTCAGTAGGCAAGAAAGACAAGGCCGTCAGCCAGCAACAGTACCGATGAAGCAAGTCATGCTGCATGCAGGTGGTGGTTAAGCCAAGTTCCTGTACTTTTTGCCAAACAGCCTGGCTCCAATGAAACATGCAGCCATGTACCACAATGTGTTCACCTAGCACAGGCCGGCAGTGACGGCAAGTGTGTCAAAAGACAGCGGAACACTGTGCAGTAGTCATGCTTGCACCTAACCGACATGAATACAAACAACACTGGCACCTGCTTTAATGGATGCGGCGCCCGAAATCACAAACAACAGAGGACACGTCATCTTGCGATGCATATCTGAACGGGTCATAACAGGTGAAATTGTCGTCATAGGAGTCAGACTCCTCCCCTGCTTTGTAATATGTTACGCAGTCAACTCCCAAAATATTCTTGGTTTTATTAGAGATATTGGACTTTATCATCTCTCGTAACTTAACTTTATTCCTCTAAATGATTTTTCCTCCACTGCTGTTGTTTTAAAATCAATTGTAAATAATTAAATTTTTTCTTTAATTTTATTACTGTGGCACTGCATAGCTGATGCGTCCTTAAGAAACTGCTCACTCACTCTTTAAGGACTAGCAGGCGTTCCGTGTTATTCATATTTTTCCATGCAGAAGAATGTAAGCGTTGCTGGGTAGTTCCAACGACCTTGTCCAGTACCATGAAAAAGCTTCTGTACATAGTTTTTTTAAATCAAAACTTTTAAGGCACTGAATGGCCTTTTATGTGCTGATGTGCCGTTAAGAAACTACTCACTCTCTCACCCCTACCCTGCAGGTTGATGTAGCACGGTAGGGGCACCTTGGTGTGCAAGGCTTTGTTCTTTGCATGAATTGTCGACACGGTCAATGCCCAAAATATTCTTGGATTTATTAGAGATATTGGGCTTTATCGTCTTTTGTAACTTAACTTTTATTCATCCAATCGATTTCATTACTCCTGTCGTTTTCAAACCTATTGTAAACACTTAACTTTTGTGCAATTTTAATAGTATGGCACTGCATAGCCTATATTGTGCTGATGTGCCGTTAAGAAACTGCTCACTCACTCACTCACACGCTGAGGAACACGGTGTTACGGTCCAGGCTGACGCCAGTGAAACGCAGCTTCTGGCGATGCCGAGTCCTCGGAGGATGAAGTATGTATTGGCGACTGGCATTGCATCTGACGTCCCCGCGGCAAACCGACGGCGACACCAGGCGACGGACTGTGTCAGTGCTCTTGCCCAGCTGCAACTCGGCCACCAGTTGCAGTGTCCCTGTCACCTTACTGCATTTGGTGGACTTGGCAGAATGCTTGTGCTTACCACTGCTGCAGAAGAGTGACTAGACTGACCCATTATTATTAAATTAAGAATATTGGAATAAGAGTAGGTTGTCCCACCAGGAAGCTGCTGCAGAGGTGTCTGTGATGGCGTTAACGTGTCGAGTAATTCATCAGTGTTGGACATGTTGTATGGTGTCTCCAGTATAATTTATAATGTTCTCGTCTTCTGTGCCGCCCGTGTAAATCTATGTTGTGTGCGAGGTTCTGTGCACTACAACGTGCTTATATACAAGAAACACTGTCAGACATTGCACTCTCACAAACAGTTTCCTCTGCTCCAATCTCACCTGTGTATGAACCACTGTTACTGACTGATGATGCTTTGTCACTTGAATCAGACTGCAGATCACTTGATCGTAGTAAACGTGCTGTCCGTTCATGTGCAAACTTGTTTTTTGTTGTCCATGGAAATAAACTAGGGACAGCATCCGGTTTGAGCTGTTTACGCATTGATGGCACTCCTAAAACACCAGAGCCACCAATTTTCTCATACAATTGTCCTACTGTATACACAACAACAGGCCTAGTTCATTGACGTTGGTAAGTTACATTGCACGTAATGCACAAAAACAAAATTATGTAGCTTATTCTAAATGAAGAACGTACCTGCAGCACTGTCACTTCTGCAGGCTGGATGTGGTCAGCAGGCAAGAAAGGCAAAGCAAGTCATGCTGCACGTAGGCGGTGGTTAAGCCAAGTTCCTGTAGTTTTCGCCAAACAGCCTGGCTCCAATGAAACATGCAGCCACCATACCAGAATCTGTCCACCTAGTACAGGCCGGCAGTGATGGCAAGTGTGTCAAAAGTCAGCGGAACACTGTGCTGTAGTCCCGCTTGTGTCTGGCCGACATGAATACAAACAACAGTGACCCCTGCTTTACAGCGTGATCTCGTTTGATAAATGCATAAATTGACAGCAACTGAATAAAAGGGCGCTTAACTACTTTAAAAGTTCCATCTATATACCAATGTGTTGCTGTGGCAAGCAAACACAGCATCTCGGGTGTTGCAAAGATTATGTGCCGATTATGTTCACTTACTACATCTGCGACGAAAAAATCTGGCGGAATGTGTCTCATATCTAACTGAAATGACAGATCGTGTGGATCTGCCAGCCAGTAATGTTTGCAGTGGTGATTTGCATTATGGGAAAGTTTGACAAGGCAAGGAAGGTTTTGAAGTGGAAGATTCGCGTTCCCTTGGTCGACATCACGATCTATGACCCTTTAAGCGGGTTCAAATACATTGCCCATTGCCTGTTCCCTTATTTTGGTCCGGACTTCGGTTATCATCTGCATACTAGGGATTGCTCTGTGACTGTGTGGCCTAGACCCTTCCTACAGTAGTTGCTGGACATCATCATTTATTTGAGACATGCTATGTTCGCATTTCGAACACAACAGCACCAGTACGTTGTGCCAGGACGTTTCATTTTTACGCAGTATATGCAGTGCTGTGCGAAGTACTGAACATGAGTACTTAAGTAA
>Ga0056131_1000243_pt1 | contig 12132 bp, 4 predicted proteins | sample WorMetLIZISLAND1_2_FD_67480 | JGI IMG/M metagenome (GOLD analysis project Ga0056131, IMG submission 67480) | Marine gutless worms symbiont microbial communities from Max Planck institute for Marine Microbiology, Germany - Olavius clavatus LIZARD... ...
GCAAGTACACATCCCTGCCGCACACCCGATGAAGTGTGGAATGCCTTCGACAGCCTTTTCCCAACTCGAACTCTTGACGTTGTGCCCGTATGCAAGTCCTGGATCAGCTGGATCAGAAATTGTGGACCAATGACCATACGCAGAAATTTGCAGATTCCGCAAAAGTGTGATGTAAGTTGTAGGCCTAACTTATACTGTCTGTATAGTACTGATTTGTGAGAATGGACGGGAAAGTGTATGGTAAGGCTAAATCAGTCCGATTTCGTATAAAAACGACAGTTTTGATGGTGCGCCCGATAGGCCTAACTATGATGAAAAAATGTGCATAGTCTGCCGACGCCTCGTCTCACGATAGTTAACATAGTCCAAACTGTCGACATTAGCGTTGAGGATGGGTTTCAGTTATACAGGTACATGCGCATAACATGTTTTTTTGTATTTAATGTATATATTGTCTAAACAGAGACGAGCTGTGAGAACGGAAGTATATACAACTCGACATGTTTCAAGATTCACAGAGCAAACGTAACCTGGTTCACAGCAGTCAACAGATGTCTGTCTAACAACGGCAGTTTGGCCGTCTTCGATGATAACATCCGCACATACTTCTCCACTACTCTACTGACAGCAGAACGTCTCTGGATCGGACTGATAAAGTCTTGGTGGACATGGCCAGATGCAGGTTTGTACTCGAGGCAATAGCACCAACTGGTAGTAAACCCTCTTTATTGCACCTTTTGGCCCATCCTGTATATTGTGTTTGTGTTTTGTCTGACTTATCACCACAAAGTTGGCATCATCATCATCATCGTAATCATCATGTATTTGTCCACACTGTAAGCAGTAGACATTTGCAAAAGTATTCCAGCAAAGTAAAGCGAAAGTGTTCTTAACAGTTTTTAATACTGCTCCTTCATTTTCTCAAGATATGCAAACAAGCAAAAGCCAAATAAACAGTTAATCAAGAAATAGGAGACTTTGGGATGAAAATACAAATAATAGACTGTGGTTCGAATCTTATAATATTTGCAAAATCTTACAACAGATACATAGGCCTACATTTCCAAATTACAAGTATTTAGGGTACATCTTGGTTATTCAGAGGTAATAAAACCTGATAAGAAAAAAATAGACAGATGCACGAGTAAACAACAGGTTATCATGGTTATGACATCATGACACAAAAACGATACTCAGTTAGTATTAAAGTTAAGAAATATTGTATATTTATTTTTAAAAGCAGCAGGATAAATGACCATAGGCTTTACTGAGTAATGTGCCTCGCAGTGGATCGCGAAGTAACATGTACGGGATAGGTAAGAGATGTATAGCAACTTACACAGAATCAGTGAAACTGAAGTGTGTAGGCTATTTATGTAGACGGAGCAGACGTATTATACAACAAGTTCAACGTTACGTCGTCGAGTCCTCCTGTAAATCCTCCAAATGACACGAACTCAGACTACAAGTGCGTCGTTGCTACGGGAGGTTATTATTGGAGACTCTCACTGTGCACGGATGAACATCGTGTCGTATGTCAATCAGGTTAGCTGTTAGTCGATATATTAGAAGTGTGCAAGAAAAGATGCGACTTAAAATGTTACTAGCGGACAGCGGCATCATTCTGTTGAACATGCTCCAGCATGGATAAATATAGAAGGCCAAAACTTTATTGTGATACGCTGTCCACAATAAATCGTATTTGTATACTTGTTCATAAACGTCGTAAAGGCAGATGCTGTTGCTCAACACGCTGAACACAGTGGAGGCTTGGTTGACGTATTTGTTCTGCACGAGTTACAACATCTTATTAGTGTATCGACAAATAGCGAATATTTTCGATTAGAAACTTAATTTCGGCTTTGACCCGGCGGTGTTTGCAATAGGCTATGCATTGGAATCTCTCAATGCCTATTTACCACCCAGCTTTTATCGAACTCAGAGCACCAGATGACTATTACTAGATGTTGTTTGAGCAATATATTGGAGCATCCGCATCCATGCTGTTAATAGATAATTAAATTTGGTCTTTTGTACAGTTGGTCCACTGACGGCCACGTCAATGACAACCAGCGACTCCACGGCACATTCAGGTGACTACACAATGTCACCATCTACAGACACACGCAAAGGTGATACAAGACTAGTGTACATCACACATGTACAGACTGGTATAAACATCTGATACTTTAGTAGTTGAAAAATGATGTAACGATTTAGTCGATCATGCACAAATTAATAGGTCCACAGTTTCTGAAGATTAAACCAAGGCATTTTGTGACCATCAACGACCATTTTTTCAGCCTTTGATTGTCAAATAGCAATTTGGCGGGAAAATGTTACAGAAAACTGTTTGATCTCGTTGGTGACACAGCCGTTGGAGTTGTACTTTTTATTCTTTATCTGTTTTAGTGAAGTTATTGTGATTTCACTTGTTTTTTTCTGAGTTCGGTTGTGCTGTCTTCATGAAGACGCACCTATCCTTGCAGGCGTCTTAGGTTCAATGACAGTATATTCAGTACACTACAGTGTTCGTTTGCATGCCTGTCATCCAAATTATTATTAGATATCATGGCCACCCGTCCGCCAGCTGTAGCTGGTCACGAACACCATCATGTTTTGCTGCTGATATTTATTCCCTTTCGGTTTTTCACCGCCTAATCTCTGCCACATGTTCGAAGTAAGGAAGATTTATACAAGTGGCTGAAAAATTTAGGGGCACGTAATCTATGTACTTTGGTCCACACACGTAGAAAAATGGGACGGTAGTTCTGGCTCATCCACGGTTAATTAACATTACGATGATATAATGTGTTGAGAGCTGAATCCCACAAAAATTTCACACAAACCCAACGGTTAGGGTCCGCCAGAGCTAGGGGCCGCTATAGCTAGGGGCCGCCATAGCTAGGCCCATCGGCGATCCCTGTCCCTATAACTCTATCCCTAACGCCTAACCCTACTCCTAACCCTATCCCTAACCCTATCCATAACCCTTAGAGGGCTAGCTATGGCGGCCCCTAGCTATAGCGGCCCCTAGCTATGGCGGGCCGTCCCCAACCCAACAGGGACAGAAATGCTTCACCAAAGTTTGCGGCGCGATTTCGGACAGCGGTTAGCGTTCTTTCATCGCTAGAATGACTGAGATTCCCGATATTAAACGTGGCCACTAATTATTCTTTATAGTCTGTGAACTTATAATCCTGATAAACGATGGCACCGCTGATACAGTTATCCTTCAGTCTATCCAGTCTGCTAGTTTGAATGAGTAAATGTTGTTTGTAGGTAACACAACGTCAGGTCAGGAAGGTTTGTCTGTTCCTGCCATAGTTGGAGTTGTCGTTGCAATTGTCGTCGTTGCAGCAATCATTGTGGTCGTTGTCGTAGTCGTCATCTGCATACGTCGTCGTCGTCGGTTGGTGAAGACTTGAAAATCTATATTATTTCCCCTGAAAAATAGTGATTTTAGTCCTTTATAAGCTTAAACGGTTGGTTGAACCATTGGTTGACTGTTAAACTCAGTCAATATGTGATATTCGTAGATTCCTTCGTTGTTGGCTGATTGATTCACTGATTGGTTGGTTAACTGGTTAACAGCTTAATTGGTTAAGTAAGTAAGTAAGCAAGCAAGTTTGTAAAGCGCATAGTGTCAGCGAGAGACCCGCTGAATCTGAGGCGCATGGGTTGGGGCGCATGGGGCGTTAAGGAGGCCGGGAAAGCTATAGGTTAGGTGATGAAACAAAGTTTTGAGTTAGCGACGAAACCAGTGAGTGGATACACTACGGCGAATGGCCAGAGGAAGGCAAAAAGGTAAAGGCCGATATAGCGCTTCCTGGAGGGAACCCCACGTCAGAGCTACGGGACGTCACTTGCCATATGGGATCACACAGTGTTACCTGCCACCCGACACAAGTGAACGCGCTCCGCCTAACCCCAAACATGCAGTCTGGTACCTACCCCGGAGGGATGGAAGGCTGAGCTAGTGGACCTGTTTAGCGCCCCGGCCGGGAGTCGAACTAGCGACCTTTCGTTCGATCACGTGTCCGACGCCCAACCACTGCACCACCAAGACAACTTGGAAGGGTGTTCCAAATGGTTGGAGCGGCTACAGCAAAACTACGAAAACCATGATTGGTTAATTGATTAGTTAGCTACTCACTCAGTTAGTTAATTCGTTTATTTATTAATAAATTGCAGCGAACAACCATCAACCATCAAGCAGCAAACTGAAGAATCACCGACCCGACAACCCGATCTTGTACCACCACCAACGACATCTGACACGATCGATACTCCCAAGTCCAATGTTCTATACACCCACATCGAACCGAGCAAGGAGCTAGAAAACTATCCGATGTACGAAAATGCGGCATCAATTGATGACCATAAAGCGAAGGACACTCTTATATACTCTGACCTACTAAGTAAGGATGATCTTGACACAGATGGGGATGATACTCACATTGAGGCCGCGTCTGGAGATATGTACGCACAAGTGCAGAAGTAAATACTTTAACCGGGTTACACTTGATAATGCGTCGGACTAGCACTATTACCGGACTATATCGGACTCCTAACCCTATTAGGTCAATAAATAAATTTAAAAATATTAACCATCCCTAATACTCCAGCAGCTGTTTAAACTAATCGAACAATGGCTAAAACATTAAAAGTAATTTAAATCATGAGTCGATTTCAAGCAGCGCTTACGTTATTTATATAATTTACAATATTAGATTTGTAATTATTATTACGTATTACGTGACAAAAATGTTTTGTGCTTCTGAACCGGACAACGGTCTACCTTTGACTCCTCTGGCCACGTATCAGATTAATATCATTTACAGACGATATAAGGCTAAAATGCACAAAATTCCATTTCGGCTGAAGAGAACCTTTATCAGACTGGTTCATCCTCGTACACAGAACTTCTAATTAATATCAGATGCTAACAGAACTGAAAGATTATCCAGGAATATGTGTAAAAGTTTTAATTTTTTCTTAGTATCTATGTTCAGTTAATAGGTGTAACTTACGCGCAACATCATTATATCACAGCACTCACAATTACATTACTGGGGTGTTGAACTAACGCTACAGACTATCTATAGCCTGTTCCTTCGGGCAATAGGCGGCACTGCTAATTGCGCTGCGCTGCCTACTGCTAATGCTGGTCAGTACGCCATTTCGATTGCAACGGCTGCTGTTCCTGCAAGCGGTGTTATTTAAATGTCCGGACCTTTAACAATAATTATTTATATACCGTGTCCGTATATCCAAATTCAAAAAAATGTGGAATTTATTTCCTTCTCACGTTCTGCAGTCTCAAACACTCTCTTCATTTACCCATTAATTTCAGTCAGCATATCCTGCCCCCTGGCGCCCATCCCTAATGCACCCTGATTCTCCTATGTGACTCTGGCGCTATGTAAATCACGTATATACTCACTTACGTACTAACATCGATTATGTTTAAACGGTATTATACTCGTAATGTGTTTTCTTGCGTGTTATTGTGCGTTTTATTATCGAATTTCTACTGACAGCGAAATGAAATGGTGGACGTGTTCATAGAACGTTCTTTTAGGCCTACGCGTGTGACGCTAACCGTACTTTAGTGATGATTATATAATCCGCTATTTTTTTTCAGATTTCACTCGCGATTTGTGCTCACATATGTGATTTGTAAAGTTGTATTTGTATCAATTATATCTCGTTACACGGAATATAAGGAGAGATTTTCACTGCATACATAGACCTAATGCTGTTTATCGTGGAGGAGCGCAGGCTTAACTTAGGTGGCGTTCTGCTCCGTTCTAAGCTAATTAGGTCAACTCAGCCTTCCATCCTTTCGGGGTAGGTACATGTAAATCGAGTACCGGCCAGTCTGGCTGGGGTTAAGGCGGCGTGTGTTCACTTGTGTCGGATGGCAGGTAACACTGGGTGATCCCCTACGGCAAGTGCCACCCCGTAGCGCTGAGATAGAGATTAATTAAGAGCTCTACTTTCTTAGCTTAATCGCGCCCTCTGCAAATGCTCCCTAACCTCAATTATTTGTATAGGCCTATTATATCACGCGATGATCTACATGCAACCACAGTAATGTTCTACGGCAAGTCAATTTCGTCTGTTCGTTCGTCTCTCAGCGCGATTTCATGAAACTTTCAACCGCACAGTCATGTTAAGCATGGTAAGGTCAGCGTTCTTGGCAAGTCCTAGATGCAGAATACGCAAACATAGGCAGAAGGGCTTCAGTCATGGTTACTCTCGATGTGTGCTTTTATTCAGCGGCTATTTATTGGATTTCGACGCCCAACAAACTCCTTCCTTCGTACTATAAAGCTCCAATGTTTCGTCAAAATTGGATAACAATGCAGAGAGTTTTCTCTGCATACATAATGTTGTTTATCTCAGTGTAGTACAGGTTCAACTTAGGCCAGGCCAGCTACTATACACCGTGATAAATAACCACGCTTATCTGCAAACGCTCTATAGAGACCGTGAGAGCGGGGACACACGCATAGCCTATACACAAACTGACAGATATAGCGTGACAGGTGATCTTATATAGACCAGGGATAGTCATTGACTATCCCTGGTATAGACCTAATCAAGCTCTCATTCTCACTAGGCCTATATACAGAACAGCCTCGTCTCCGAAATGACCTACTGTGTGTCGAGCGGGACGTAAAACTCTACTCACTCACTCACCCCGTCATGACAGTGATTTCTAAAGATCACAATCGTGTGGGGGAAAATGTCAGAAAATCGCAGGGGGTATTTTTTTGACTCACGCTGTATATTCTTCTTTCACATATTCAGCTATTTGGCCCTTTGGCTACCTACAAGCGTGTTCAATAAATTCAGTGTTCACTGTTAAGAGAAAATGCTGTTTCATAGAAAAAAATAACGCATGCAAATGTACTTGCATTCCTGGTCTATTGCAAACAAGGAAGCTGCCATGCATAAATATTTAATTAATTGTAATTAATTGTATTTGGGATCAAAGTATTCAGCTTTGCCAAAGATCTGAACTCTGAGTGACTATTTCACATTAACTGGTATTTATTGTCATTTCTCAACAATTCAGATCACATTATAAAGCATGCAATCACAATGACATTCTATTCACAATTACAGGGCTGCATTTGGCCGGTGGTTTGACCCCCAGAGCAAAATCGCTGACCCCCCACAACGTCCTAAAAACACACGGTGGTGTCATTTATATTTGACGGATGCATATTACAATTTTTGGATCAGGAACTGATCTCATATCGCTACTCATCTCATCTTTTTCTTCTTGTTCTTGAGAATGTTGGGGAATGCCCTTCAAAAAAGCCTAAGGCTACGTCGTTTCAAATTGGATCTTGATGAAATTTTGCAGGATCGTTCTTATACGCATTGGCTGAAGGAGTTGGATTTCTCGTATTTTCAAGATAGCGGCCATGACGTCCGCCTGCACGTGGTCACAGCATCCATGCAGCGGCGTCTGCCGGCTGCCCGCTGGCCAGCCGAGTGCGTGTAACGTCATGGGCTCGCTGTATGTGCTACAGTTCCTGATCCATAATACATTCATACTTGTTGTGACAATAAGTTTTATTTTTTTCATCCCAAAACTGAGAAGCTTTTGCCCACTGGCCCTCCACACTAGATAAATGATAAATACAGCCATTGCATTACGTAACTACACACATTTGAGTAACACATTCAATCTATCGCCACATTGGTCTACATATTAACAATACTGAACAACATAAATCACAGAATAACTCAGTAAACTGTTACATATATACAGGGTGGTCCAATAAAAAGTAAGCCAGTAAGTTTTTGGCCCAACTTCAGCAGATAATCACCAACTTTCACAATTCCTCGACTGGCACACTCATCGAAAAATTGGCAACATAAGATATCAGAAAAAGCTGTACCACACTGCAACTGTGTCGCTACATTACCTTGTGAAATACAAATTTCAGCTTCAGAATACGGATATCACAGTAAGTAAGTAAAACGTAGATTTATATAGCACACCGTGTTAAAGAAAACCTCTAATGCACTGGTCACAGTGGTATACAGACTAAACAGGATTGTCTTAAGAAACTGTTTAAAACTGTCAAAACCACATGCCAGATCTGTGAGTTTGGCACATAATGAGCCGCCTACAAGTGCCTGCAAGGGCGATGAACGCTTTCAATGGGAAAGGCCGTTTTTCGGGGTCCTGTAGCTCTGAAAACCTTTGATTGATTCACAGGATAGTGTAGCAAAGCTTCTATGGTACACTGGGACTTTAACACTATCAATTTGCTGCTAAAGGTGTCACGGAAAGAATTTCAAAAATCTACAAAAATCTATAAATGTCAATATTTGACGAAGTTATGAAATCTGCATTCTTTTTTTCTGGACCACCCACTAACATATTAACAAACAATTATTTAATATAGGCCTATTACAACACTAACAGCCTAACACACACGTTAACATACATATACTTCACTAGTACATGTAGTTACTACTAACAGTTTCTACTTCACTAATAGTTAATTTCCTGTTGAAAACTGCAATGCTAAGTATTGCACATTGGTATATGTATAATCTTAACATTAATAAGCACAATATACTGGCTTCATAACTCAAGGTGATACCATTGTATAAGTACCATAGTGGGACTAGTATGGCCAGGCTACATGGCATTTGTTTTGATTTCACCTAGTAGTGGCGCCCCATAGTGGCAGTTGGGCTGGATTGCTGGAAACAGATAATGACGATGTCACTACGGCTACGGGGAAGCTACAGGGTAATGTGTCTAATGGACTGTGGGCATTATTGTTTAATTGGCAACTTCAGGAGTCACCTAACTTACCCCATGTCATGCCAGGTCTCTCATGAACAACGTTTGGAAAACACAAAGAGCACCAAATACTATTACTGTCGCTGGTACGTCAATATGCTAATAATAATTATAATTATAATAATAATAATAAGTATATATATATGCATGCTGAGGAAACATGTATGTACAAGTCGACTTGCATAAAAAAACTCACATATATGACGTGCTTTGCGCAAATTCTTTTCTTATACAAATTTGGCTCCATAGAGCACAAGTTAGCACAAGAACTTCCATCAAAATTTAATGCAAGAAATTTGTACAATTTTCTCGTATCAAAGTTTCCTGCACGTGCGTGTCACGTGTATAAGTTTTCTGACATAAAAGTAGTTTTGATCTCAGATTCGCAATAAACAATATTAACTGCGTGCACCATTCTGCAGTTATTTACAATGAATTCACACAGATACACACAATATGAGAAGCAAATCCATCCAAACTGTAACAGAACTTAACAAAAACAGACTACGAGACATTTTCAGATGTGAATGTTGACAAGACTCGGCCAAGCATGACCGACTCAAAATATTACCATTCTACTGTGACTTTTTCCACAAATTACAATGGACATAACTGAAACATCTACAGACTAAAACTCAAGGTCAACTCAGCCTTCTATCCCTCCGGGTAGGTAATCGAGTTCCGGCCTGTCTGGTTGGGGTTAAAGCGCGGTGTGTTCACTTGGCAGGTAACACTGTGTGATCCCATATGGCAAGTAGCTGTGAGATGGAGTTCCACTAACAGCTATGCAGGACCTAGTACCTTTAACTGTAAAAAAAACTCCTTGTAACATAACAGATCAATGCAGCAATATTGTCCTTGTGCGACATTTTAACTCTACAAGGTAAACATCACACAATACTTGTAACACTAAAGCCTAACACAGCCTGTAACATACACAATAAGCATCAGTCGACAACGATTATTCGTTTGAATCAAAAGCTATTTAAGACGTAAATGTAACAGAAGACAACTAGAGACGGTATCTATAATTAGGGACGGTAGATAATCACGGAAACAGGGAAACCGTGATTTTCATCAAATGCCGCGAATGCCGTGATTTTGCCAAAATGCCGTGTTTTTGCCAAAATGCCGTAGTTTTACGTTTTCACAAGAATATTTTGTTTTTAATCAGCATAATTTGAAGTTTATTGGGTGAATTTAACACAAACGTATTTACTTTTCCTTTGCCTCTGCTACCAAAGTCCGTGTGCTTTGTAACTTACTGGCGGAATATGTGACCATGACGTCATCGTAGTATGCATTTTACCTGCAATATATATTTTTCTGGAGTTGGAAACTATGAGTTTTAGCATGTTAGCAGTTATATAAACTGCCGTGATTTTTGCGATTTTCACAAAAGTGTGCCGTGTTTTTTTTACCATTTTTTGCCGTGATTTTCTACTGTCCCTATCTATAATAAATATCTCTCAGCAACATCAAACAAGCTCTGGTCTCTCACTCTGTGGTCTACGTAAGTTCTACGCATCAAGCTCACGAAAGTTCCAAAATCATTCTAGAAATATTTCAGCCCTTAGTGGCGGAATAATTTATTTGAAAACTCTCCCTATGGTAGAATATACCCTTTCAACTTCACTGTATGTGAGTAATGACTAAGGATCCGATATAGCCCGTTAATCCGATGCATTATTAAGTGTACTGCTACGGAGTGGTTTTCCATGCCCAAGTGTACTCGGTATCCACATTAAAGGGGTTCAGTAGTAGCTTACGGGCTATGGGGTGAAGGTCTTGTGTGGATGACTGTGGGGTGGTTGTCTGCACGTTGTACCACGGACCCAATTCTTCGCTAGCACGGACAATGAATAGCCGCATAATGTGTTGAGGTAACATCAGCTCATGCAAATCATTTGCCACTTCTGAGAGCGCAAAGCGCTTCTGGGCTTCATATACATTAATTACCCAACCTTTACATTTTTTAAATTCCACACATTTGTCATTTGACAGCTGTTGGAGGGAATCTTTCAGGAGCGCTAGAACAATGTCGGTCGGATGTGTAAACTGTCGCTGCCAACAACGGATACAATTCTCGGTTGGCCCAGTCAAATGTCCATTGCCTTAACGACTCAACCACAACTTCCTAATATGAATATTATAAAAAAGCTACTACTGCTTTTGATTTTCGTTTAACAAGCCAACTTTCATTTAAAGTCACTCCAAATTAACATCACTTTCTGTAGACCGAATGTCTTTTCTGTTGCCGAAACAACAGCCAAAAAGCACTAGAAAAGATCAAGTTCAAGCAGATTGAACACAACACATTCCGGCAGTCCTACAGTCTAGCGGCACATACACTGGGCTCTAGACAGTAAAAATAAAAGAATACTGTCTGTTACAGTACTAACATTGGCTATCTACTGTATACTGAACTTGACCATCTCACTACGAGTTGTTGGTCTGACGGGGTGGGATGGTGGGGGGTGGAATGTTAGACCGGCTCGGAATTGGTGGTGGCACCGCCGGAGCAGCGCGGGCTGGAATGACAGGTGGGCCAGGTGTGGAAGTCGTCGGCTGTACAGGTGGAATGGGTTTCGGCCGCGGAGGAATGTACGGAGCCTCGGTCTCACCATCGGAGGCCGTCTTTCCGACGGCTGGCGCCACATTGTCTCTTCGAGGTACCACCGGAGCACCCGAGACAGGTCGTGGGGCAGGAACCGGTGCTGACGAACTCTCGGAATTTCCAACCGGAAAAACTGCCGGAGCCGCATCCGGTCGTGGGGCGAGAACCGGTACCGGTGGAACAGCGGGATTTCCCATCGGTACACTGGAAGACGTACTCACTCCCGCATCAGGTCTCCGGGCAGGAACTGGGGTTCCCGAAATACCGGGTGGATTTCCGGCAGTATTTCCGGATGGAAGCACTCCGACAGGCCGGCTAACCGGCAGTGGTGGTGGTGGTCCCCGACTGGCGAATGCTGGCGGAAGGGCGGGAGGAATTGTGGATGGTGGTGGCACTGAGGTCCTCTCCGAGTCCTCAGTTTCAACCGAATCTTGCCAAAAATCTTTCCCAAAGTGGTTCACTGCTGAAGCATTAGTGCCTGGTCTCTGGTCAGCCAACTGTTTGTCCTCATGAGGTGGGGTCGTCACATCTGCCTTGTTCTCCAGGGTGGTATCACTCTGGTTTCGTACCACCACCGAGCTCGCTGCTGGTGGATCACTAGTTCCCATGTTGTAGTCACTCTTCGTACGTGGCACCGTGGTTGGTCGTGGTGGCGGAACTGCTGACCGAGTCG
>Ga0056131_1000245_pt1 | contig 12130 bp, 9 predicted proteins | sample WorMetLIZISLAND1_2_FD_67480 | JGI IMG/M metagenome (GOLD analysis project Ga0056131, IMG submission 67480) | Marine gutless worms symbiont microbial communities from Max Planck institute for Marine Microbiology, Germany - Olavius clavatus LIZARD... ...
ATCTTGCACCGTTTCTGAGATACGGCGACTTATTGGCTGAAAATTGCGTATTTTTCATACCCCTCTCTTATTCGGCGCCCCCGCTCCCTATCTTCCCGTTGGAATTTCAGGGTGCCATTCGGCGTCAGGAAACTAGAGTCATGGGGCTACTCTGTGGTGAAGGTTGCGTGATCCTAACTTTAACCGTCTTTGACTGATCCACCCGTGTGACAGACAGAGGGACAGATGGACAGACAGGCGATGGCATATAGCGTGCTATAGCATATATGCTGTCGCGCGCTAAAAACTTTTTGTCTCAAAAATACCAGTGACAGTGCAATATGTCTATGCTTCACAAGCACATCATTGTCAAAAGTGAACAAGTCCAAAACTGGAGTGACAGCTGACAAGATGTCCATTCTGTATTGAGATGCAAGAAGTGCATTTAGAAAATGTACGAACAAAATCGTCCGGCGGACTTAGTGAGGGCATTCGACGCCGTTCATAAATCGTGCTTTCTATGCGTTCAGCAATGTACAATAAAAAGCGTAATATTGCAATTATGATCATAATGGCATAATTTGAGTTAAAAAGCATCAAAATTACACCAAAATCATAATGGTTGGCATGTTTGGACCAGACCAGCAGACAACAACAGAGGAGTTGGATTGCCCAATTTGCTACACAACATGGGCTGGACCAAGGTCTAAGGTCAGCCTACTTTTCGAGATTTACTCTAGGTCAGGCCAGGTCCCAAGACAGAACTTTGTGAACTGTAGTAGCAGTATTTTACAGTTTGGTTGCAGTCCTGTCATCTAGTCAACAGCACTAAATCATCCGAGGAAATAACAAACAACTGGAAAGTCATTACTGTCAATTAATAATAAATATGAATCAATAATCAATCTAAAATGGAATACAACTCTTGCCTTGAAGAAGTAACACATGTCTTTCAGCGGACCCTCCGGACCCAAGAAACCCCAGGCAAGCATCGGACTCACGGTTTCTGAGACAGCATAGAAGTGGGCAATGAAACCTTTTGACGACTGCAATTAAATAGCAAACAATGACATTATAACTAGGCTACATATAGAGCAATATAATAACAATATTTACATCCAAAAAAATTTACGTCCCCCTACTACTGCTACTACACTTTTTGTTTAAATGACTTACTTTTACAGAGCTAGTCCAGTTTAAGCCACATTTGCTAAGACTTCCCAAAGATGCACCTTTGGAGACTATGGAAGCAGGATTTTTTACAGGCCACATGTCCTCCTTTCCCCAACTAACAGTACCAAAGCACTGACGATGCCTCCAAAATAACTTCCTACTATTAAAAACACCAGTGCATTGCAATCGTCATCATCATTTATTATTACCAATGACACTAACTGCCCATTACACACCTTAAGAAGAAAAGTATCGCAGTGATGACATAGGCATTAGATTTTTCACACAGAACAAAAAGCAGTAGTTACAGTAGTAGTAATAATAGTAGTAGTAATAGCACTGTGACACATTCACAGCAATGCCATATTTATGATGCTGTTATCATTGCAACAAATATGTATATAAATATATTTATTTACCATTACAAGATCTGGCTCTCATTTCGAGAGCAACAAGAAAAAATATCAACACTTACTTTCAGCATTTGCCGTTTAGCTTTCAGGACTGACCAGACTGCTGTTGACAAAGCCTACACAGTGCACACACGTAGCATCTTAAACACGTACTACTGATATATACAACACTACTTACAAACTTGTATTGCACTTATTCTAGCCGAGATGGACAATAATCACTGATGCACCACTGGACATCACCAGAGCACTGAAAGTGTCAACCTGTTGCCTACCAAGAGACTGGAGGCGTCCTCCCAAATGCCACCCGAATCACACCTGATTAGTGGCTACATATCCAGGAAGCAGACCAACAGCCATATAAACTTTGATTGACTTCAGCACGGAGACATGCTCAAGATCATTCACAGCAGAAGAGACTCGTGGAAACAGCTACATTCCAGCCTGAGGCATGGTCATAATGATGACGATGATGAACCACTATCAGTCTGATTATCATTTATTAATCTCCATTTACTACTAACCACCATTGTAACTTAGTTGTAGAAATGCACTTTCACAACAGTTCATTAGATTTAGAGATCACTTTATCTATGTAATTTGCATTCTGTATCTTCTCTTGTATAAAACAACACCTCAGTATCCTGATTCTGCATGTTTAATGTTTACTAATCGGACAATTTTGACACTCTGCAGATAACAATTTGTGTAATTTACAATTATTTTCAGAAGTAACAAACTAGCAGTTTTACTATAACAATGATGATTTTAGCACTGATATACTAAAACATAAGTAATGATTAAAAATTTAATAGTTATATTTTCAAAGATCTGATTATTAATTTACATCAAGATTGACACTCAAAACCAACTGAAATTTTATATTTTATACAATTTTAAGAAATATGCTATGTTGTTTATATACAATATAGCTGGACTAACAGAGTCATCTTAAGTCCTGCTAAACTACAACTGTGGCTTACCATTTCTTTAAAACCGGAGGTCAGCCAGCGATTCTGCATTACAGACGTCAGTGTTGCCGGAGGATTTTCCAGGTCATCGAAAGCATCAAAGAAAATGAAGTCAATGACGACATCATAAAATGTTAGCATTTTAACCTAAAATCCAAACATCAATGCTGTCAGTAAAAATCCTCCAGTAATAGATTCCAGCCAGTCACTAAAGTCTTCATTTTTATTCAGGTATGCATCACAGGAACATACAAGTCGTACCCAGCAACTGAAAGATCAATGGGGTAGTGCTCATCTCCAGAGACCACATTCCGCGGGACAGTTTGCCAAATTCCGTGGCTCACCATGGCAAATATTCCACATATAGTAATTAATTTTCTATGGCCCCCTGAACCCGAGCAAAATATGCAATATGCAGAATATCAACCTTAGCAGAGTAACCAATAATTAGTCGGACAACTTCAACATACCCAATACAGATATGACAAGCTAGATAATATCAGTAAAGATTAACCAAAAAACATTAACAGCACATCACTACATACACCGCGACTTCGAAGTTCGTCTTCCATCTCAGGCCAGTTATCACGGTCATTAACATATGCAATTATTTCATCGTATGACATCAGGAAGTCATCGGCATCCTACAGTATAACAAACACATCCAGATGCTTGCCTACAACTTCATTAATATTTCACATCACAAACTCCTTATCGTATAAACTGAACAATCTAAGCAAATTGGACTCCATATGATAGTATGGCAACATATCTTCGGTCCTTTAATATGTGCGTGGATAGAGACCGTTTGGCATCAAGAGAGGGTTACACTAAATAATGCATCAGACTGTCGGACTAACAAGGATATTTTGGACCATAACCTAAACCTACACTGTTTTGCATTAATTAGCCCGATAGTGCGTTAGTCCGATCCATTATTAAGTGTAATTGTCAAGAGAAGCATCTGTAAAAATTACTCTTCTAGCAGTCTTAAAAGGTCTTCTTCGTTATCTTTTCAGATCATCAGCTCACCAACCAAGGTAAACCTGGAATATGGTCAATGAAATGGGCCATTGGCTGGGTATGTGTATATGTAAGTGTAACTGTTATTTTGATGTTCAACTAACTTCTGCCTTGAACTGTTGCTACATGTGTATAAGATAAACATAAAATGTAAGAAGGTCTTGTCTGAACTACAGAAGCCCATCACATGGCAACTGACCTCAGATTCTTTGGCCCTCAGCAATAACACCAGAACTCTGGCAGGGAGTTGATATGACATGCCAATGCAAGCGTAAGTCTGTTGATCTACCATTATATTACCTTGCCAAATAAAATAAGTTGGGTAAAAATTCAAATAAATTGATAAGATCAAGTAGGGTAACTGTAATGTTCACGATAATACTAAAAACAGAGATTACATGCCACAGCATCAAATATCTGTAAAAAAAAAATTTAGCTCACCTTCTGTGCATTCAGAAGTAATCTTGATATTAAGTCACGACCAACGGATATAAAAAATTCGCGATTATCGGGCTCGGCAAACAGCTCCTAAAGACAATCATAAATAATACAACCAAACACAAACAAAAACGCATTATGTCGTTCAAAGCTAGTGGCAAAATAATAATAGTATCAACAACATGTGTGCTGTATAGTGCCATAGTTCCAAGGATTCACAGCTGGGTTGATGAGGCTGCACTGCATCTCAGCTCGTTTACTCATGTTACGTTTTTTAACCTTTAGTTTTTATAGTTGACTACTACATATTTTATCGTTTTATTGTTAAGCGCCTCCATCCACTATTTGTAGGAGGCGCTATACAAATTATTGTTTTTGATAAATTCATTGCTGGTGGTGCTGTCAGAACTGTTTGCATAAGTTGGTTATGGGATAATGCTTGAATGAATCAACAGTCTGACACAGTTGGATGTCATGTGGCACGCCATGAGTTCCAGGCAGTGCAAACTACAGTGGCAAGCTTACAACTTACATACTATCGTCGATGAATTTTAATAAATCTTCACATACCAAGCATGAACACAGACTGATGGGTGACAGAACTGCATCTGAGGCTGTAAAATTTCCTGATCCAACAATTCTCAAAAGTTCACTTCTGAGGACCACAGGCAGCTAATCTGCACTAATTCTTGAGCAACTGGCCAATCAATCAACAGTAACAGCATGAGCAACCTCATAATACTGTTACATTATCACTGTTTGTAGTTTGTTCCATCAGTAATTTCATGCACAATTTATTATACTTTCATTGCCATCTTAAAAGTGCTGTACAGTAGTAATAACTGCACAACTCAAAATTCCATATGTCCATCTGCATCATAGGACTAATTCTAGAACTTTGGCCACATCCCTTCTTGATGCAGTGACTGTCTATCTCAGTACCTTTTTTTGTTTTTGTACAGTTTTTCTTGCTTTAACAATTAATTGTGTGTTTCTGTGCTGCCTTCTGGCACAATAAAGACTGACTGATTGATCACCTAACCTGCCGAGCTCTACCAAGCCGTGCAAGTCAGTCATTACACGTAATGCTTACCGTAAATGCAAGTCGGACACAATGAAGTTTTGCAAAGAATTCTGTATCTGACGCACACTTCACCATCTTTGTACTGAAAAACAAAGCAAAACTGTTCAGCAAAGGATGCTATGTTTCTAACATCAAATAAAAAAACTCACAGACACCTGCAGTTTAGATATAATTAACATCTGTAAAACAACAGAGAAACAAACAAAAACCTAACTGGAACAAACAAGAACATAACTGACAAAACAGCTGCTGCTAATGTTGTCTAACCGGCAAACTTTACTGGAATAACAGCCACGATAATTAAATCAAAAGTCAACATCCCTGCAGGTGCCAGAATAGTGGAAACTGAATGCTCACATATTATCAGCACTTACAAGTCAACATAACTAACTGATTTTTACAATAAAAAATCATCAAAATGTTACCGTAGAGTTCTGCATGGTACAGAACCATGACTCAGCTCAAGAAGTGCAGCCTCATAAAGGCCCAAGTGTTGGAATGACTCTTTCTGATCCTCAAGATCTGACAAATCAGCCATCTGCCAACAACAATTCACGAAGCACAATTTTCATTTCCAACCATCTCTACACAGATATGCTCAAAGTAACTTAATAAACCAGTATGGTTGAATTTCAGTCATATGTCTGTGAATCAAAGAAAGAAAAATCAGGACCTGCGAAGATTTTTATGTACGTTAAACATGTATAATTCAGAAAAAAATAAAAGACAAAAAGACAAACAGCTTCATCAACTCTGACATTTCTAACTCAACAAAAAACGATTATGATCACAGACGAAATTCTACGACACTACATGTCAAAGCTATTAAGTCATTAAACAAAGAGACCGGAAAAGTAAAAAAAACAGACATGTCGGGGTCTCATGTAAATTTCAATGATAGAGCTAAATTGCCTGACCTCAAAAACCCTTTTCGATGCGACATTTTTGACTCTATGTCTTATATTAGCTAAGTTACAGTGACTGCATTAAAATTCTGAGTAAAAAGTAAGAAAACACAGACTTGTGATAACAATGTTATGTGTACTGCACATACATCAAGTGCTGAAACAAAAGACTCGAGGTCGCTGGACGAAGCATCATCGAATGAGTAGTTGAGATGGCGTCGCTGCAACTCATACTCTCTGTCCATCTCATCCAGCGCTGCATCGAGGGCCGCTGACGTGCACACCTGGTTCAGCAGACCTGAACGACCACCTGTACGACTCTCAGCTGCCATCCTCACACGATCAACCAGCTCCAGCAGCTGAATGAGATGATCACGCAGTTCGGAGCTGAAACCATCTTGATCCTAAATCACACATCATTCAGCGTTAAATAACTCACGCTCCTCTGAATGCATTCTAATCCAATAATTTTTACACTAGCCATAAATAAAGACACACACACAGACACAGTTCTTGTTTAACTGGTATAATTTTCAAGAACCATTCTAGGTTATGCAGGTCCCAAAAGTAAAAACTTTCGTGAATTGTTATGGCAGATCTTTTTACAGGCCAGATGCATTTCATGTCACCCAACCAACAGTACAAAAGCACAACTGGATGCAAATGATATCACACAGCCAAAATTGATCAGGAACACTGAAATGGCTGCATGAGCTGCCTTGCCTGTCAGCTTCAAGGCAGCGTGATGAATTGATGATGACAACACTGTCATCATTAACTGACTTCAAATGACTAGGCTTCAATAAGTGAGTGAAAACAAATGGGTTGGTGTCAGGAAGAGCACGGGAAGCCCAAAACGCTATGTGGAGTACTCATACAAAATGTAAAGATAAATGGTGCCATGCTCTTAGAGTAGCAAAGATAGAAGTTTTCACAGGCTAAACACCCTTAATGTCATCCATTCACTATGACTATGTCAAAGCATTGAAGAAACTGAAACAATTTTTGTGACAATTTACATGTGACAAATTTCATAGCAATTACTTCAAACTGTGACATGTCAATCAAAAAACACAAATTTGAGCCTGAGGGCAATTTTAATGCCTGCTTAAAGAAGTCAATCATCAGAAATCCATCCATCCATCCATCATTTATTACACAGAAGCAGCTGTTAAAAAACAACAAATAGAGATTAATGAAGCAAATTCTTACAAGACTTTCAGCATCTTCAATACGTCGCAATGCAAGCTCCCAACGACCTCTGGCGACATACATCATTTCCATACCTACACATCATTACCAAACCAACAATATATCACCTCGCAAAGCTCAAGCTACTACTTTTGATTGGTTAGCTGGCCAATTAATGTACAGTTACTCCACGTTAGGTTCCCCAACCTTCATCTATATTGCCAACTTGCCAAATGCCTCTGAGGTAATGTTTTACTGTCATTAGTATTAAGTAAGCAGTAAGCCTAAGGCCCAACTTATCAATAAATTTGCCCAAGTTAATTGGCCTAAGTCTACCAGTCAAGACTAATGACCAATAAGGAACAGACCATCAAACACAATAGCAAGCAGTGATAAGGCCGGGGACATTAGAGAAGGGATATCATCAACTCAGCAATGACACTATCTGCAACCATTTTAACTGACAAGTCATGCAAGACAAAAGTCAGCATCAAAAACAATCAACACTTGCCAACTTCCAACAGCTGAAGAGGTGACAAATTAGAACCACGAGTGACGCTCGCAATAACAGTGGATGCACTGTCTGCATCAGATTTTCCACTCAACACAGAAGGAGATCGTTGCAGACTTGTTGCAGGACTAGACACTTGACCTGCTGAACGCACATCTGTCAACAGTAATAAAGCTAACTTCAACACTTAAAAACACAACTGATGTTAAAAACCAGTGTATTTAATACAGCAACAAAGACCAATTACAACTACACTACAGCTCAATTCAGACACATATTTTAGTTTCATGACTCCTGCACCCTGGGTTGCCAGCAACTTGCTATATTGAGTCGGAACATTAATATCCGCCACCAAGATCACCGATACAGTCACAAAGGCATCAAGCAGTGTTGTGGAAACCTGTCGTTGCAGCAATGTTAGTGCTGCATCAGACCTAGTTTGCACTTAAATGTCAGTACTGTCAGATCTCATGAGCAGAGTGAACAGTGGTCAGTCCATTGATTGACAGCAAAGCTCTGTTGGCCAACAGTTAAGTGTAATATGCTCGATAAAACAACGCCATTTGCATCTGTTTCTGAACGGTTTATTACTCAGCAAAGCGAATGGTTTCAAATGTCAAATGGCAAGGAATTCCAGTCAGCAGCATAAAAACTGTAATGACCAAATTGTACCATGATTTAAACCACTTCTCAGGTTTTATGCATTTGTAAATTTTGTATGAGTTTACATAGTGACAAAAAGAATTATATTGTTGTTATAAGACTACTACTGCTACTACAACTATTGTCGACTTCTATTTAAACAGCTAATTTTCCAGGGTAGTTTGGCAATGTGAACTAGTATTTGGGGATTATTGGAGCAGAACTTTTTACACCCTTACAAGACTTTCAGTCACTCAACAAATAGTGTCAAAGAACTGAAGGGAAAATATCCACTGTCCATCCAATAGTACCACTAGTCTACTACCACTGTTTAACTGACGAATATTTCTAGAGTAACTCTACTTGGTTTCCAAAAATGAACTTTTGGGAATTATTACCTACAGCTATCTTTTCACAGGCTGCATGCCCAAAAATGCTGCAGCAATTCCCAAAGTTCTCCCTTGGGAGCCCAGCCTAAACTGGAATAACTCAGAAATGGTAGAACAGAATGGCTAAACAAAAACTGAAAAGGGAAGTAAAATAGCAGCAGCAGTGGCAGCAACAGCATCAGCAGCATATACTAGATCATCAACATAATTAATCAAGATAACAACAACATTAATGAGGGCAGTGAAAAGTGAGAAACTACATACTGTATTATCACCAGGCTCGCCCTAGTACTACACTGTGTCTCAGAAAAAATGCATCAACTATGAAACTGTATGACTTTGTATATGATTATAGGGCCAGCCCACTTGCTGCCGGAAGTCAAGTATCAGTGTAATGTTATATTATAGTCTATTGGAAATTTGTTATGACTTATGAGGAACTATAGTATAGCTGGGAAAAGAGGCCAATGGCCTGCTCCCGAAGATACCTCATTATCTTATCTTATCTTATGTATAACTCGAAATTATAAGGATCGATTTTGATGACATATGGCAGAAATATTCAAAATACTCTACAACAGAGTTTGCATGTTTCAGTTTTCCTGTAGGTTTGCTTTTTTATCAACTTTTCGTCTTTCAAACAGGACACCGAAAATACCGTTTCAAAGTTGGTGCATTTTTTACTGAGACACAGTGTACAACAAACTCATCCATTTGAGATGAATAACAATGGCCTGTGGCAATGGTACAACAATTACCTCCATTTGAAGACGTTAGTCTTGTATTTTTCCTGCGCAAACGATCACCGTCTCCTAGCTCAACTTTCCCACTATCTACAGCATCTTTTCCAGCTGAAGACTCGACATAAATGTTGTGGTAAAGAGTTGCTCTTCGCCGTCTGCGTCTTCGAAAGAAAATTGCCAAAGCACCAATCAGAGCCAATCCAACAGCTGCACTGACAATAGTCAGACGAACAGAGCCGAATTGTGGCATGCTGCAAAATGTGTGTTGTTGGAAGCACTTGATAACACAGAAATCAGTAAAACACTAATGCATTATGTATCGGAGTCATTTATGAGTTTTCAACTGTAATCGTGTCATAAACTTTCACCGAAAAAAAACAGTGTCCAAAGCATCGAACAAAATCAATCACCTGCTTCAAATTCAACTGTTTCCTGCAACATACAGCAAAATAAATCAGCATTAAAATGAAACTGAAAAATAAAATAAACAATACAATGCAACTCATTAGCTTTGTGATGTTTTTGCCACCTGGAGCAGCATGCATGTTGCTGCTAAAACTACATTATTAACTAAATAAAGACTAATGTTGTTGTTGTTGTTTTCATTACAGAAACCTTCAGTTCTTCCAATGTTTCAGTGTGGGGTAGGGTAGTTAACAGCACCCTGTGGACTTAGGCCATCTACCTCTAGAACAACCAGTTGCATGGCTCTGTAAGATCTTTTAATAAATCGCACTTCATCCCCCAATATTCTATAATCAAATGTGCTATACAGCGAATGTAAGCAGCAAGCCGAGCTGTTGGTGTAGCCACCTCGTGGACAGTTTCTCTAATCTCTACTCCTTAGTACTGTCTACTCGTGAACTTCAGTGACACCAACTGGCAACTGACGGTAATGGCCAGCTGCCTCCCGTGACAAAACTGCACCACATGGAAGTTGACAGTACGTTGTCTGGCGTGATGCAGAAAATGGGTACCTGATATAGCCGAATACCGTCTGAGTCACTGACACCAACAGCGTGACAGGCAGACAACGAACATGTCTACTCACAGGTGGTGGAAAGACTGAAAGAGTACCCTATCGGAACAGCCTGGCTTTTGTGAAGTTCTGTTTGAACTTAAATGAGCAGTTGTGCCGGGAATTGAACCCGGGTGCTCGTGATTTAGTGGACAAGCACTTATCCACTCGACCACGAGAGTCTTACAGCAGGCTACAGCTGATGTAACATTATATGCTTCGAGATACCAGTATAACCTATAAACATGAGGATGAATAATAATAACCTTCCTAGCAGTCAAATTTTGAAATGCACAATAATTTGTAACCAAGTACTTAGCATAGCATTTAACAACTATAGCTTAAACGAACATAGCCACATGTCACGTAAGTTTTAACAATGTTCCCTAGGTGTCAGCTCTGCTGAATAAGCTGACACATATTCTATGTGCTAACTATAGTTTAATGGTTACAATTGCAGCTTTCGATGTTGTTTTGGTTACAATCTATTGTAAAGTAGTTGTACTTAATCACCGAAAATATGTATCTCCCGATAATGTCGTACTTGATATTACTAGAACTAACAATTTAGTGAATATTTCGTGTGGTCAAGTCGTGTTTTATCGCTGTTCCGTTATCGTACTCTTGCCCAGGTGGCTGGCATCACATGCTTCCACAGTTTGCCTGTCATCTGTGAACCGAGCAAGCTGCTGTCCAGCCAGATTCCAGCTGTGTTCACCAATAGGACATATAATACGGTGAAGACAGCTGGTGTTCCGGCTAGCAAAGAACAAAGAACTGAATCGGACACGGACCGATCAGATTTTGGCTGGACCGTGCATTCTCTAACATTAGTCCAATAATGAATCGAATGTGGGACAAACGAAAACGAGAACGAACATTTAATTTGATAATCGAATATTCGATAACCGTTTAACAGCGTGCAGGCAGCCGGCCGTCTATCCCCACAACTAGCCTGCCAACAGCCGCCAAGTAACTAAAGTGAGTTAAAAGGGGGATCGAATACGTCATTGCCAGCGAAGTCTCCGTGGCTGTGTGGGTAGCGTGCTTGCCTGCGGACTGATAGGTCACGGGTTCGAATCCCTTTTGGAACTTACTTTTTTCAACATTTTTTCTACGTTCGACACTAAATAGGGTTTAGGGTTAGGGTTAGGATTAGGATTAGCCACTTGTTACGGTAGGTCTGAAAACCGCAGGACACCGCCGGACGCTATTGAAAACCGCAGGACACCGCAGACCACCACAGGACGGTCATAAAAGTCATTCTTTAATCCAAAAATGAGTCCCATTGGTACACAGTATGAGTCTCATTGGTAATTTTTCATTTATAATGTTAAATCTGTATGTACCCAAATAATTGTCTGTGAGTCAGGTTCACTTTGTTTCTATATAATAGAAACAAAGTGAACCTGACAGAGAGACAATTATTTAGGTACATACAGATGAAAAATTACCAATGAGACTAATTTTGGATTAAACAATGATTTTTATGACCGTCCTGCGGTAGTCTGCGGTGGTCTGTGGTTTTCAATAGCGTCCTGCGGTGGCCACTGTTCAGGTGTCCTGCGGTGGTCTGCTGTCAGGTAGGCCTACATAACAGGGATGTAGTCTCGGTCTCGACGTCTCGGTCTCGAGACGCATTTTCCCAAC
>Ga0056131_1000247_pt1 | contig 12118 bp, 10 predicted proteins | sample WorMetLIZISLAND1_2_FD_67480 | JGI IMG/M metagenome (GOLD analysis project Ga0056131, IMG submission 67480) | Marine gutless worms symbiont microbial communities from Max Planck institute for Marine Microbiology, Germany - Olavius clavatus LIZARD... ...
CACAGGGCTAGTAGTACTGCAGTAAACGTCGTTCCCGGGCGCCCGGGAATCCCGGGAATGAATATCTACATTCCCGAATTCCCGGGAATGAAAAAAGGGGTCCGGGAATGAAAACACTAGGCGTGCACCAAACAGTGTCGCACATACCTGCCTTAAACCTTCCCAGCCGTAGCCGGTACTCATTTACCGATCCCAAAAGGATGAAGGGTTGAGTAAACCCAGGCCCAGGGTGCAAACAGCAACTGGCCCACGGTTGCTACGCGACCGCCTGTGGCCAGCGGGACTCGAACCCCGACCTCTCGATAGTCAGTCGAGCACGCTAACCACAAGGCTATCGCACCACCCAGAAACTTTAGTTTCTACACATAGAATAATACCACTGATATCACTCATTTAGTGAAAGAGAAAACAGGACAAAAATTGTAATTACCTCTTTCACATCTTCAAAGCAAACAGGATGATAAATCTGTCATAGACACATACACATATACACTTTTAAGGCAGCAAATGAGAGCACCACAGTCACTTTACAATAGTCAGATTTATGAGAAACAGGCAGAGAAAGGGTGTGTCTTCAGGTCTAATCTGAAAGCTTGTAAGGTCCTAGATGATGTCACTTCTGCAAACTTTGTGTCAGCAAACACATTCTCACTTTCACTGTATTCAGTATCAAAAGTATACTTTTCCACAGTCTCATTCTGCTAATTACTACCAGATGCCATGATATTGCAGCGAGAACTGCGCAATGCGGCTGTAAATTTTGACACATATCAAATTTTATAACAGCATCGTGCAGTTTCTCTGTCACAGCACAGCTTTCATGTTGGTCTTTGCAGACTTCAGTGAATTATCTGTCAAAAAGAGATAGGCCCTAAGTAACAGAAAGATTGCATATTTAATGCAGACAAGTACATCACATAATCACTCCCAATTATACCGTCATCATTATTCACCATCAACGTAGCCTATAACGGTAGTAATAAACAGAACGCGTAAAAATAGCTGAAGAATTCACACATGTATTACTGCTCCTTGTTAGACAGTTAAGAGCAAGTTGACCGACCTTGCCACTGACAGAGACTGCATCTTTAAGATGCCAAGATTCTCGTTCTTCACTCCAGCACTGCTCAAACGACTCGCGACAGACGTCACAGATCTGCATGAAACATGCACGGCTGCTTATAATGCTCGCCAGAAATTCACTGCAGTTGTGCTACTTGGTACAACGACAAGTACGTCACTCAAGTCTGCAAGCAATGACTGAACAGCTGGTCATCACGTTCTTCATACACAGTCCTTGCATCAGGAGTGCTTTCTGAATTCTTTAATATAATGCTCACTTTAACACTACTTGTACAAAGCCCCCAAATAAAAATTATTCTCCTTCCTTTAGGTGTTCTGCTCTGTGGCAGTTTTAAGACCTGTTCTCAAAAATATCCTGTAATGTTGTCTTCCTTTTAATCTTTTTGCCAGTAGTCTTCCCTCAATAGCAACTTTTATAACACGCCAATGCACTCCTGTTAAAAATTTGTTTGAATTCATTACATTCATTATGGCTCCTTCATCAACGAGCTGTAAAACATCTTCATTTATAGTTTTATCACTCTAGTTTATTCCCAGTATCTGTCTCAATGGTAACATTTCCACTCTACATCTGCATGTTTTGTTCATTTTTTGTTCAAATTTTTGAGTATTCATTTTCTTTATATCTGCTATGAATAAGTAACATTATGTACTGATAAATGTTTTATACGTATTCATGTAACGTGTTGAGTTTATCATAATTTCTCAATTCCGAAATGACAAAAGTAACATAACACTGACGTAATCAGCTTGACAGAGATCAAGTGCAACAATGGCTTGTTAATTACCACACTTAGCTAACATATGCGATAATTACCTGCATCATCAGAATCATCATTACAACACTTAATGCAAATTACTGCATAATAACAAAAAAAACACCAAATTGACTAACACTAAGTTACGAGTGAATAATAGCCTGGAGCCACTGCTCAACAGCATTATTATGTCACAAATGGTAAGAACTTACATCTTCATTCTCATCACCGGACGCTTGAGGACAAATGATGACATTTGGTATGCCGGCAAGATGATCGGACAAAGAAGACTGTGTGGCATACAGAGATGAGTTAAAGCCATCAGCTTGAAACACATCACTTGGCAACGCATCTTCCGAAGAAACCTCTTCATACTGAATCCAGTCCTTTAACATGCATAACATTACTATCACAAAATTCAGACATGCAATGACATTACAATCAAGCCAAGATTAAGGCTAAAAAAGAAGCACAAAGAATTAAAGATATTTAATGGCAGGTGTCATTTCATCACCGATTTTCTTCTTATCATCACATGCTTGCAATTTTTTGTCTTGCCATTTCACTTCACCCAAATTCTCTGTCCCGGAAACTGTAGCGTACAAATTAGTTACACTGCATTGATAGAAATACGAAAGAGAGACATACAGGATTAATGTTTAAAAATTATACATGCCAGTATACAATTCAATCATGAAAACATACCACTATATCATAGTACCACTGACGAACTTTTGCTACTTTCATTTCTTCCTTTTCCCGTCGATTTTGCCTGAAGTGCCAGTCAAGATGGTCATTGTACTTGTCAACTGCTTCCGACTGGAAACGAAGACCACACGATGAACACCCAATGCCAGAGTATAATTGCTGAATAGCACCGAGATAACGTCTGTCGATAACACATGCAACAGATCATCACACAACTATAGTTCTACATGCAATTTACGCACTATGTTTCATATTACCAGAAAACTGCACAAAGTTCAAATGCCAATCTTGCATACAGTTATAAAATACATAACATACTTTCTCAAGTCATCGATGACAAAATCCGAGATCTGTGGAACAGGCTCGACTACATCATCATCTTTCTTCGTCGAATCGGTCTGTAACAATAGAACAAACACATAAGAGATAAAGAACATAGCACAGCAGTATCAGAATACGTAAAATGCATCTTATTTTTTTATTTACTTCAGGATTTGCACTCAAAGTCGATTGTAAATCAGCCTGATCAAAATGCAAGTGTCGCCACAACTGACTGTTACTTTCATGCACAGGTTCATCTGCCAGTTATAATACTACGTCTAACAAGCCAAATAAATACTAGTATGATTAGACTGATGTTTCTTCTGCAGGAAGAAAAATGCAGAGCTTAGAGACTTGCAGTGATTAAGAATGGTGGATCAAGACGACCTGGAAATGCTGAAGTTAAACATGATGCTGACTTGATGACGCCGTGTATCATGAGCAGGTAAATAGAATTTGTCAGACAAATCAATGAGAAAGACAGTGAGATGAGGAGGACATGAAAAGTTTTGGCCGGTCCCGAGATAATACATATAAGAAGACAGAAAAATCAATAGTAGTACTGCCAAACCCGGGTTGAACTGGAAAATGGCCCATGTTATCAAAACAACAGCTGCATACATACATCAGATACATCAGTGGCAGCAGCATCTTCAGCTACAGCACTACTGGCTTCAGTGGCTGGTGGCTGACTGGTTGAATGAGACGTATCTGTCTGTCCTATCACACCCTTCGCTAGCAGTTGTGTCAGCAACAGGTTCACATCAATACTGCCCCCTGATACACATTCACATCACCTCACTGTCAACTGTACATCATTTACAGACTGAAAAATGAATCAATAACTGGATGTGACAGAGCACAGGAAAGAAACACAGAGACACACTCTTAACAGCAGCTGAAAATGCCACAATTAATACTCACAAGTCAGGATTTTAACACCCCGACACATTGTAAGGTCACTTTGCAGGCGCCATCCAGTCAATATCAGTAACTGGCTAAAATAATAGTTCCCGGACTCTTTCACTTTTTCTAGGTTAGTGACATCATTCAAAAAAACTGACCCAGTTCATTCAAAAAAACTGACGCAGTCTTTGTACTGGTCCTACTTATAACAGGGTTCAACAACAGATTAGTCTAAAGAAGCAACGCCAAAATGCAGCCTAGCTTATTTTTAAATTGTCTACTGCATAATGTATAAGAGTGTTAAGTAACTGCTGACAGCAGTAAACAGACCTGGAGTTACAGTTGACTGCTGAGCAGTACTACTGGGCTGAACTGGTATTTCACTGCCAGACGTCCAATTCACTGGTTGAGCAATATCTGGTGGCCGGGCATTCACCACAGACAGACCAGACTGTACGGCAGATTTACCATACAAGGGACCAGTGCTGGGTCCAAGCCGTGGATCGCCACGTCGTGCCTGTGGATTCTGAGCAGACCACGGCGTGTTCTCTGCTTGTCCCCTCAACAGCATTACTTCACTGTTGTGATTTGGCGAGTTCCGATGAGAACCTGCACCAACGTGTTCCACTGCAGGTCTCCTGGGATCTGCACCGGGACAATGCAAACAATATTCACTATCGTAGTTTTACAATGAAATAAAAATCACAAAATATAACTAATGTATATTAGCCACATATCATGTTCCGATTTTAGGCATGATCTACATAAAAGTAAAAACTGCTTAGAAGCTACAAATTTGGCAATTTTTACCATCATAAACCATACAATTTCCTCATCCATTATTACTGTTATTCACCTCTCATGCCGATTCAACTGTACAAGCCTCATAAAATACAGAAGGATACACAGAAGTCCATGAACGATTAAGTACCAAAGAGAAAAGTGTAGACATACCATCATGCATGGCTCGGAAGTGATGCTGGCGTTGGAAGTCGTTATCGACAAATCCTCCAGAGGCTGCAGCCGTGTTTGAACCATGCTGGTTTTTCATGACAACCTCTGGTAATATCTTAACATCTGGTGGACTACCTAGTAACTGGATTTTGTGCACTCGACCTCCAAACTTCATCAACTTCTCAGCACCACCAAATTTCACCTCAAACCACTGATCATCAACAATGACTTCATGACCTGGACCACCAAATGCCAGCAATCTAGGTTTTGGACCATCAATACGGCACTTTCTGGCCTGGTCCATTGGCACACAGTATGGCTGGTCATCAATATATATGTATCGAGGAGGACCATCAAATCTAATGCCATGTGGTCGACGGGCAATCCACACCACTGGATATTTACCTGTCATATCAAGTGTACATAATTGTCCATCAATGAGTATTTCTTTCTTTGGTGGACTGAACTGGATTTTGTGCAACACAAATGCCAACTGCACATCCTGAACTTCGTCAGAGTTGCATTCACAAACAGGATGACCATCCACAATAACACTATTGCTAGCACTGTCAATCTGAATCTCATGCCTGTGTCCGCCAATGTTGATCATCTCAGGTGGAGCGTCGACATTAATCTCAAACAGATTATCATCAATCCACAACTTCTTCTGAGGACCCTGAACAAACACTGTATGTATCTCTTCGTGTATTCTGACACCAGATGGTGGTGAGCCAAAATGGTACGAGTCAAAGCCGTCAATGACAAGCTGCCTCTTATAGCCATTTAGCGCAACTTTAACAGCAGTGTTATGACACTTGATGAAACGCGGTCGATCATTTAGATTCATCTCAAAATGCCGCCCAGCAATGACAACTGTGTAGGTGTTAGATGCACTGTCAACAGTCTGAGCTCGCATTCTCCACCGCACATCAAAGTCTGGCATGTAGAACCGATCTTCATTGTGAACTGGTTTCATCGGTGCTTCCCATAATTCCATTGCTCCACCTCGTTCCATGCCACTGCCATATCTTTCAGCCACAGGATGCTGATTATCTGCTGGGGTTGGCAACAGTATCCGCTGTTCTTCATGCTCGCAATGTGGACGCCAGCCATGCCCATGATGTCCCCAAGCCATACTATGATGATTCTCATCCGGAAGGTTAGTTTCCATTGACTCTTGTGCTGGTCGATCATCATAGAATGGACGATGCATAGGGGAGCGACTACTGGAACCAAGGTAATGTAAACCATGATCAAGACCCCATCGTTCTTCACTGTGAGCATTTAAGAATCTGTCTTTTGTGTTCACCGTATTCGGCCTGTCAGACTCTTCGACACCAGTAAACACATGTTTTTCTTCAACTTCATCCCTGCACCTTTCCATAAAAGGTGTGGGCAATAGTGGACCCTTCTTCCTTAGGTCTGTATCAGAAGCATTATCGCGGTGATCCAACGGAAAGTCATCAGGACGACTCGCCTTAAAATTAGCCCAACCAACAGATTGAGGGGACGTCTGCCCAGTATGAGTTGCAGGGTGACATCTAGGAGAAAGCGACCGAAGTTTTGGGATAGGAGGTAAACCGCGATAGTCTCTATCTTCCTTGCCAAACAACTCCCTAAATATAAACAAAAAGAAGTGCATCTGGAAAACTGTGACTATTTATGCATTACACAATAGAAGCACGAATCTTAACCAAACAGAAGAAAATACAACATAAATAATATGTCAGCCAAACTATGCACTAATGAATCTTGCAATTTTTATGACCAAAAATCTCAATTTCCACCATTGCATTTACTCATTTAATCAGCACTTCAGGCATTAGGAAAACTACATTACCTGACAACAACATAGCCAGAGTAACATAATACAACTATTGTGTACCTTCACTAACTTTTGCACTAACTATTTTTTCTTTAGTTCATAACAAATTTATGTGAATCTGGAAATATTCAAACCAGTTTAGAAAGAATGTCAGTTATAAAAGCCTATATTGTACAAGTAGGATGACAACTTACATGAAATCACTAGGTACAGACTCTGGTGAATCAATATTCTTCACTTCCTTATGTTCCCTCTCCTGCCTCATTCTTTTTACCGCTGGACCAGCATCTTTCTCTTTGCCACGCACATCCATTGCCAACCGACCAGCTCCTTTCGAATTCTCTCTGTCCTGACTTGATGCTCGTCTTCTACCCGACTTAGATCCACCAGGTAGTTGAGTCTGCCGGTCTTGGTCCCTGCCTTCATCTGCTGTGCAGCTCTGGGAATAATTTACATCAAATACTATGTCTGAATGCATGGTTTCCGTAGTCTCTGAATGAGCTAAAGATGGCTGTGAAAAAGTCTTTAACTGAATCTCTTCAGTTTTGTTTTTACTATTAGTATATACATCATCTGGCTTCCTGGACGCCGGTTTTGGACTTGCCGCCAATTTCCTAATATCATCATCAGTTTCCTCATGAACTAAGAGCTGATGCTTACTGGCACGTGGCTCTACAGCTAAGGCAGAGCCACCATCAGTTTTTACTTCACTGGGAGCGGCAGAATGTGTCCCACTATCAGCAACACGTGGCACAATAACAGATTCCGACTTCACTCGATTGAGATCCTTCAGCAGGCGATCGAAAATGTTTTCTGCACTGCTAGAACTAGCAGCTGGTGCCACCTGTGTAGCACTGTCAGGCTGCATTGTGGCAGTGGACGATGGCTTGGCCTGTGTTGGCAGCACAACGGCAGTTTGGTGGAAAGAAGCTGTGGTCTGAGTTCGAGGATCAACCGGCAGATCAGTTCTAGTTCGTGGATCACGAGTACATGGTGCGACAGCAGCAGATACACGGACTCCAGATGATGAGGGAGGTGAGGCTGGATTACGGCTCATCTAGATGCACACACACACATGAAAATTCCTATCACAATGACCAACAGCACTATGATAAAAGCAGAAATGAACACATTCTCTTTCATTTGCTCCCATGTCGGACTGGCACATCACAAAAATTATATACAACTGAAGCTACTACCATAGCATGCACTTCAGCACATCCAACCACTACTATACCACTGCTGACACTTGATATCACCAAGATATTGACATGGTATCACATCAAAATCACTGACTGAGCAAAAGATTCATCGCACAGTGCATCAGCTTGCAACACAGTGGCCCAGAACGTGATGGCTACACCAGCCTGCCAGTGCTACTGAGTTAATGTGACAACTTCACTGACTGCCTGTGTGGTAATCATTTGCCTAAAGCTTCTAGATTTCATTAGAAACGACACTATCATGTACCATGTCCAGACAAAAGATACAACAATGTTCTGTCTAATAATTTTACAGAATTTATACGCATTGTTGTAATTTTTGCCAAACAACATCAATAAAGTCAGGACTGGAGAAACTAGTAGTACAACGAAAGTTCACTTCAGCTAATTAATGCTGAAACTGTAACTCTATGTTGCAAAATGAAACGTTCACCAAGCTGTTACACAACAACACCAAAAGGGTCCAAATTCCACAAAACAGCAGATGAGTCTGTTACTGCATACTGTTTGAGTAGTCTACAGTAGTAGTAAAAGTTGATATAAAAGTTATTAATGCTAGTTTAAGTCAATATATACCGCCAGCCTGAATGCATGCTGAGATACTGTGAATGCGGAACACCACACAATGACGGCATGATCAAGTTAGATGACATTCAGTACCAAATAGAACCAAATTTATCTTATCAATTTTTCCGAAAGAGACTTAATTAACGACTTCAGTTTCTGTTTGCATATTCCTTCAGCAACTGACTTGCAGCATCATGTTTTTTTCCTTTTGAAAAGCTTTATCAAATGTCCGTCTTTGTAAATGACATCTCCACGAAACAATGTTGGGCTAAATTTTCTAATTTTTTTACTACACTGAAATATCAGGATGTTTCATGTCAAAAATTACGAAGATATGCTCAAACCTGTCTAAAGTTATGCCTAAAATACTGTAGATTCTTTAGACACTGTGTACATTATGCAGCCAGAAATTATAACAAGTCTATTCCAACCAGCTACCACGGTGCATGTTACTGCTGCAACAGCAAAGTACAAATGAAGTTTTAGGTGCTAGAAACAACCTATGCATATTAATACATACACAAAGATAGCTGGATATATAAAAAGTAAATAACATCAAGTTATACAATGGGGACTTGGATCACCTGAGCAGCTTGTCGTTCACGCAGTAATCTATCTTGCTGTTCAAGACGCGATTTTGCTTCTGCGAGTGCAACTTCTAGCTTCTGTTGTTCCAACCTCATTATCTCAAGCTCGTCTCTGGCTATCAACTGTTGCCGAAGTCTTGCTGCCTCAAGTTCCTGTTCTACTGATGCAACTTTCTGCTGCTCTTCAAGTCTCTGTGTCAGTAAGTCAGTGCTTGCTGTTGCAGGAAGAACCGATATCTCTGGTGATGACTGATTTGACTCTACAGTACTAGGCTGTCACCAATACACAAACACACACAGTCACTGCATCTTTCAACACGTATCTGGCACTAAGAATCAATGATCAGCAAGTAAGTAAAGTGTCAATTTATATAGTGCATTCTCAAAAGATCTCTAAAGTGCTGAATACAACTCGTCAATATTTCGCAAAAATAGTATGTCTTCAGCCGACACCTAAAAGTGTTGAGACTCAGTATTGGGTCGCAAACAGTAACATCATACAAAAACATTAAAAACTGCTCATCAAATGGAATCTGACAGTTACAACAATATGACGACTAGTATGTAGCTATCAGATTCATACACTGACTTTGAGTAGGAACTTTGGATTCACATGAATGCTGGTTGTGGCAGTCTGAGGTGCAGGTGCTGAAATTGGCCACGCAGGATCAATGTGATTAACACGTACATCCAGCGTATACAGCTTCTTGTTTGGAAATAAATCACTCCACGTCTGGCGCAATTTAAACATCGCCTGTCGTGTCTTCTCATCAACCTTAATATGAAAGTAAATTTATACAAGTACACAACTGTTCGGCATAAATGGTAGTCAATATTATTGAAAGCGACACAATTACAGTATTGCACTACATTGCATGACTGAGTCAGTAGTTTCTTACTGGCACATACAGCACATGAAAGACCATTTACTCTCATAAAGGTTTTCTATGGAAATAATTAAGTGTAAGTAACAATAACAAGACGGACAAAGAGGTGCAAACCAAGACTATACAGCTATTTAAATTTTAAAAACAGCAATAACACCAAGGTTAACTATGAAAAGCAACCAGTTTAATCAAATAAATGATGATTGTGTTGTGAATACTTTCAAACAGGTCTTTTGAAGAATGGGTTGTACAAAAGTAACTATTACATAAGTGATAAATAACAAGATAAACAAGAATAAATAGAAAATCAAGGCTATCTCCCGATAACTACAATAAAACGGCTATATCAAACACCATAATTAAAAGTAAAAAAATTAGTTTGCAAAAAATTAAGTTTCTTTAATAAATTCGTTCAAAATTGCTTTAGTGTCAAATGTAAGTGCCCACACTCGATACCATCTCAACAATGGTGCATGAAATACCAGTCAACCCCATATGCAGCCGCCCAGTTCAGAAGATAGCCATGTGCCGTATGTGCATTGTGCTATTTGTAAATGACATCATAGGTCATGCAATGCAAGAATAAGGTCAGAGATCACCGAGATCAGTACAAAATTAGAGATGCACCATCAGTGCCGTGCAAACACTCCAATATGCAGAAATCTGCTATACTGCTTTACTTTATTTCCACACAGCAATGTGCAGTCTTGCCAACAGAAAAGTGACTCAAGCTGCATGGTATCATCATCTCACGATACTTAACAGTATTTTTCACGGCATTGTGGCACCGTGATACACACCTCGGTGATGCTGGTATCGTCAAGTTGGGTATCATGATACTTACTGACGAACACAGGTACTGCACAAAACTATTTGGCGATTAAAAGGGGTAGATTATGGTGGATACGGCATATTGAACAATAAACCCAAAGATGATATTGATTGGGCAAACACTGTATGTAAAGGATATTGAGGGAACTAGATGGAGGTGATATCCAAATAAGACACTGCAAGAATGTGTCAGGAGGAAAGATACAGAGTTTTTGTCTGTCCAGTGTGGATTAGGGTTAGAACGATACCAAGAAAGTCACCCAATACCCAATATCCAATAGTACTGGCCACTGCCGATACCAATACCCAATACCAATACCGATACCAGTGTGTAGCATAGCAGTGTATTTACGTCTTAGTGTCTGTAGTCTTACATACCAGGACAGCCAACGCCGCTTCACTGTTCCCCGTTCACTCACATACGCTGACGCCCCAGCAGCATGAAACCTGACACTAACTGTTAACCTTGCTCGCCGCACGGTTGACCGTCCCAGGGGGAGGTGGGGGTGAGTGGGAGAGTTATGCAGCGAGCCAAACAGTGTGGCCGTGGACGCACCACGCAGTTGACTATGTTCAATGATTTCCCGGCTTGTTAATCATGTATCCAATAGCAGATTTCGGCGCAACAGATTACAGGCATTGGCGCTTTTAAATAATGCCGGCATGGGTCACTGGCCTATTAATAGATTTAGGCTACACAGACTTTATCAGCATTGGCTTTACAGAAGCACACTGTGGATGTACACAATAAGGATTACTGGCAACTGAGAATCAATAGGGCAACCGGGTAACTCAAGTTTACATGGAAAATGGCTGTTAAAATAGGGTGTGCATGTGTTTGTACTTTGTACTTAACAATTAACTGAATTATGTATTGGTAATCTGGCAGGAATTATCCAGCACAACATAATTAGCAAGTTTCATCTACTTAGGCAACAGCTGATACAGTATCATTCTTAACATACTCGGACAAAATGAATTAAACTAAATAATCAGCATGCTAACATGTTACCTGCTCAAAAACTAGAACAAAATTGTTGACAATGTTCTTTGTAAACAGCTGAAGGTAGTTGCTTTCAGTAATATTCTTTATTACTGAATCTATCAAATACAAAGCTGGCAACTTTCGTGCAGGTACAACCTGACAGTGACAATATCATGACAAACACACAAAGTATAAGCACGTGCCAATAATAATAATAATTAATAATCATAATAATCATAATAATCATAATAATAATAATAATCATAATAATAATAATAATAAAAAACAGTAGCAGTAATAATAATACTGCAAACATTCATTTCATTCTGACATTACATTTATCAAAGAAGCAAAATGTAACACTACAGTTGTACGGTACCTGAATGTCATTAACATACAAAACCAGGGCACTCACGTGCACCTATATTCCTGTAGTCATTCCATACACTTGCAATGCATTTCTTGGAAAGGTGTGTACAGTAA
>Ga0056131_1000249_pt1 | contig 12083 bp, 6 predicted proteins | sample WorMetLIZISLAND1_2_FD_67480 | JGI IMG/M metagenome (GOLD analysis project Ga0056131, IMG submission 67480) | Marine gutless worms symbiont microbial communities from Max Planck institute for Marine Microbiology, Germany - Olavius clavatus LIZARD... ...
TACGTAATGTAAGTTTATGTTAGTTAAATGCTCACATCGATAATATTGAGCTACGGCTAGGATGTCTTTCGGCTGGCGATGGCTTGCAAATTTTTCGGCGGCTTAACCAATGTGCGTCGGATGGCGACGGCTTAGCACTGAATCGGCTGGCGATGGCGAGAAACGGCGGCAGCTTACAGGTCTAAGCCTTAGCTCATTTATTTAGAAGCAATATTACATACGGCTATATTGCATTTTGTACATGCCAACTAGCCTCACTATGTAGTAAACAAGTTAGTGTCATCATAGTTACACATAGACGCTGTACCTCATTGTACGTTTTCTTGTTTCCTGTTTGTCTTTGGTAATCATCGAGTTCTCATAGAGAGCCGCAATCTTCTGAGTGCGATAGTCAAGCACATTGTCCGCGGCTTTAACTACTCGCTGCTGTTGATACTGCTTCTGTCTTTGACTCGGCATACCACAGCCAGCACCCTACAACACCGCAACACCGCATACATTCATACATGCAATACACTCTGTACAATATGTCTACATTAAGCACTGAAAACACAACTTGATTCCGTGACATAAGCACATTAACAGCTTTCAGAAAGATAATTTACTTATCAATTCCACACTGCACATGCACAGTTCAAAATTCGATCAATGATAATTTCTAGCAATCAAGCAGAAAATCGGTGAGATGAGTCCTTTAATGCCTGAATGCCTCTTCTAGATTCACAGCTAACCAGCTATTAAGTCATACGTACACACATCAGCAGGTCTTTTGTTCACATTAGATAACACCAAGTGGCACTGAACAAAACCAATGGACACTGTTGACATGAATATTACAGCTCACTAGCAATGACAACATTTCCCTGATCAGTGACCACAATATATGATTCTAACATATCCGCCAATAACTGCTTCTCATTTATCTCAGTGCAGTGTGTAAATACTTACTCCATACTCGAGATATTGTCGGTGCTGTGGAGCTGTGTGCTTTATGTCAAATGTTGTTTCTTTGCTTTCTTCTGCAGCAGCAACAAGCTCCATGTCTCTTCTGTGAATCTAGTGAACAAAAAACAATAACTTAGTAACTAGAATGCATCGCAAAGCCAGCTGCCAATTAATTGAGCAAAACACTGGTTTACAATGCCATTTTCTGGTTGATGGTTGCAAAAAAAATTCAAAAGAGAAATCTAAATTTTCTGGCTCAAAAATTTTGGGGGTGGACCACCGATATCAATGATAGAAGCCAAAATACACTGAATTTTTAGCATGCAGGATTCAAATTTTAATTTAAAAAAATTGTGGCGCATCTTCCTCTACCATCTACAACATTTTGGCAGGGTACGTCCTCTGAACACCAGAGATATTAGAAAATTTTGACTCCCCACAGATTCTGATGATGTGAGCCAAAATACACTGAATTTTTGGCCAATTTTCGAATTTTAATCTCTACAAATTATTGGGAGAAGCTTTGGTCACTCTCTAACACTATGAAATTATCACGGTCACTGCATCTTAGCACCCGAGATATGAGGATCCGAAAAAGTCCATTTTGGGTTGGTTGAAACTTCATATTTCTCACCAAATTCAGTTTAGGAGTGATCGTTGTTTGCAATGCTCTTTTCTTATTGAAAATATCTTCTTCCGGAGATATTCATGATCAAATCACGAAGTTGTCCAAAAAATCGTGCTGAAAAGTTGATGGTTTTAGGCTGCAAAATTTTGTGGGGAAGGGGCACACACATTTTTGACCTACATATTTAAATGTGGGTCAACCTCGAGCATGTGGTAAAGTTTTGTGATGACTGACCAAACGACCTCTGAGATTAGGCGGCAAAAAAGAAATAAGAAGAAAAAATAAACAAACGAACGCAGCAAAACAGAATGCCTGCCGGCCAGCTAAGCTGAGCTGACAGGGCAGCCATAACAAAAGAGAATTACTAAATAACAACAAATAACTGCATCAAAGTTGTATTCAATAATGAAACAAAGTATGAGCAGCAGCAACAGCAACAGCAACAACACACAAACTGAGAGACTGCTGTGCTGTAACTACTGTCATCAGGTGACAGCATCCTGCCTATAAGCAAATACGGACAGTGCATAGAAAATAACGCAAAACATAAGAAAATACTTACCAATATTCGTCGATAGGAATCCTCAACTTGAGCAAAAATACTTACCAATATTCGTCGATAGGAATCCTCAACTTGAGCAAACTTTTCAGCATTAGCATGTCCTGATATGCTGTCCGGATGATATTTCTTCACAAGGCTCAAGTAAGCATCACGCAGTTCATCATTGCTGCAAGCTGCTGAAACATTCAGTATGGCATAGCAATGTGTAACAGATTCATTGATAACAGGCTTAGCCAGATAGGCGCACACACTGACATGCAGCTGTCTACGATGCAGAGCGGAGGAAATGCGCGAATGACGAACTAACAGACTCATTGTTCACTGGCCAGTCGAAGTTACACTACATCAGACACAACAGACATACAGATATTAACTACACATAACAAATTTTACACAAATTTTAAAGCCCATATTCACAAAACATGGTGTGGCTTGATATGGAAGTGGTATGGTCTCGGACTAGTTACTCAGAGGTTGCAGGTTCGAGTACCACCACGATCACTGTCAAGTAATAACCTTAAGCATGTTACTTACACTAGTGGTGCTCAGGCCAACTCAGCCTTCCATACCGCCGGGGTAGGTAAATGAGTAGCAATCAGTACCTGGTAATACACGCTATCAAAAACAGTGAGTCACTGAAGGAGAACATTGCAGGGTGAAGGCCATAGTGTGGTTGGCTGGTTGGTCTGTCGAGCTGTGGACTGCGGATCCAAAGTCTGTTCGCTCGGGCAATGGGCGGCGGCTAATTGCGCCACGCCACCTACTGCTAATGATGGTCAGTACGCCACTTCAAATTGTAATGCACTAGTCACACAAGTAGTGGCTAAAGAGAATTAAAACTATCCAAGCTGTCCAAATTTCTAAGATTTGGCACATGGCACTGCACTATATAAATTTTTTTTGACTGACTGACTGACTAAATGCAGTAAGGAAAGGAAGACAACAAATGAGAAGACAACAACAAAACACACATAATGCTATTGCTACAGCATACTTTTATCATATATTTGCTGTATGACAGTGCAGCAGACAATGCTATTATTAAGCTTAGATATTACTAATCTTCAATCTGTCAGTGGTGACGACACGTCTTCAACAGTATAGCTTGCAGATATTTGTGAACTTCAGTACAGTAATTACAAGTTGCGGATAAAAAAAGCCAACACTTAAAATGTGACTTTCTGTAATATCTGTAAAGGCATTTTACTCAGTCAGGCAACGACGTAAGTAATTCACAGATGAAAACCGGATGTTAAAACAAGAATTTTTCACTGCCTATATCTATCTATATATGCATGAGTGTGTGGTTTTTCGACATAAAGTTATGAGACCTAGTTTTCCAATTTGGTGTTTCCAATTGCGACCGAAAGTTCCATAACCTTTTTGTTCAGAGGAAAGAAAGTTCTATGACAATTTCGCACTGGGAGCGAAAGTTCTTCAGAGCGAAAGTTCAAGCATTTGTTAGTATTAGAAACCCAATGCAGGGGTGAGAAAATGTGGCACTGACATCTTTGTTTCAATCATCACTCATTTCAGTCTCAAAAACTGAAAATAACACTAACTTTCAACTGCAGTCGAACCTCCATCACATAGCCTGTATGTACGAGTATGGATAATATGCATCCAGTGCATCGGCGTCCAGTGCATCACTCTGGGCCTATTGGTAATTACTGCATTCACGCTGCTACCTCAATACTCAATAGGTCTTCCAACCCTAACCCTAACCCTAGGCAAACTTCCGATTTAACGTCCTATATTCTTGAAGGCGATCAACAGGCTTGTTAACGATACTTGCAAAAAGTATCGCCGATAACGATACCAATACTATACACTAAAAGTATCGCCGATACCGATACCGATACTTTTGCAAAAACTAGTGGCGATGCTTTTACACCGATACTTTTACCGATACCTTTAATGTTGTTACTAGCCATGTAAGTAACTTTATGGTCCTTAAAATCAGCGTCTAAAACACGACAGGGGAAGCAATACGTACACGTAATATAATAAACTCAACGATTAACTGACGATAGACACAGTGTAGTTAGGCCTACTAAACTTCAATAAACTGCAATCACATGAACGGATGGCAAATTCTCGGAGGGAGGCTGACGGCCGCTTCCTGCAAGCTGGCTGGCTGCCTCGGCTGTAAGCGTTAACTGCTACAGTGAACTGCGATAGGACGTCATGTTTATGAGCTTCCCTGCAACGTGGAGGGTGCAGATCAAAGCTATTCTACATGTATTTACGCTAATGAAATGCAAGCGTTGTTCAGTGCTTTCGCTTCTAATAAACGCACTCACAGGCAGTGGAAATGTATCGGTATCGGTATCGGTATATTTAGGGCTCAAAAGTATCGTCGATACCTTATCGATAACTGTTCTCAGAAGTAGAGGCGATAACTCCATCGATACTTAAAAAGTATCGGCGATAAAGTATCGACGATACTCGATACTTCGATATTAACAAGCCTGGCGATCAACACAATGTCAGTCTGTCACTGGCAGTTGTCCGCAACAGTGTCTACTAGGTCTATAATGGCGGGTTAGGAATAGGGTTAGGGATAGGGTTAGTGATAGGGGGGGCGGCCCGCTATAGCTAAGGGCCGCTATAGCTAGGGGCCGCCATAGCTAGACCTGTAAGGTTAAGGTAGGGTTAGGGATAGGGTTAGGGATAGGGTTATGGATAGGGATAGCCGCTAGCTCTGGCGCCATAGCTGTGGGATAGCGCCTAGCTATGGCGGCCCCTAGCTATAGCGGCCCCTAGCTCTGGCGGACCCTAACCGTGATAGGGTTGGGTTTAGAAAAGTTGCTTCAGAGTAGCTTCGTTGACTTCGCCTTCAAGAGTATAGGACGCTAAAGCGGACGTTTGCCCTGACCCTACCCTAACCCTAACCGGGCAGTTATTGGACGCAGACGCACCGGACGCATTTTACTCGCACCCTCTACGTACACGTACAGCCAATGTCGCAGTTTGAAGTTAACGTACATTATCCAAACTCGAAACGTACTACTTTTATCAGAGTTTATGTCGTTCACGAAGAACACGTATTTTCATGAAACACCTTAACCTTCATTACAACTCAGTATCAAAGATTAACAGTTAACTGATCTACTGTAAACTTTACTGCACAACGGAAAGAGCGGAAACCGTTACTGATTAGTTGTGCACTTGTGCGTAAAAGTAGTCATACATGAAACTACACTCAGGGGACATGAACATGAACATGAACACGAACTCACTCACTCACTGCTGTGGGTCGTACTCGTAGCGCCTAGCGCCCTCTCTGAGTTGAAGTTGGCCGATCCTCAGCAACAGTCGACAGCGGTGAATCCGGTGTCCCACACAATCTGGCTTGTCCATATAGTCCGTGGTCTTCGGCTGTTCCTCGGGGAGGGGGTCAACTCAAACGACAGTGGGGTGGTCGAAGACGGTAATTTTGCATCGTTTTCACTGGCTATTTGTTCAAAAACTTTCGACAGGATAATGGATATCTATCTAGGGGCCATGCATTTGAAGATTTGAATAGTATTTCACGTTCAATTCTGGTTGGGTTTTCCGTGTGAAGTTTGGAATGCCAGATCCCTCTACCGTAGCTGTATTCTATTCAGAAGGTTGAAACAGCTTTTGGTCAGGCGAATCCGGCGACGCAGCGGACGCACTTCTGGTTCTGAGCTACCAGCACTGTGAGTTTCACAGCCAAAGTAGGCGAATGATTCCACAACATCAAATTAGGGCTGCACTTGCCGGATAGGCCTATGAACTGCTGACAGAGCTGGAGCACCGCGGGAGCAGCAGCTGGGTCTGGTGAACTGGATCTTTGTCTTCTGCCAATTTACTTCAAGACCCAAAGGATGGGCTTCAGGAAACCAAGGGAGATAGAGGGTTAATTGGGAGCCTATAGGAAAGTGGCCAGAGGCTATCGAATTGTGATGTAACCGATGACGTCACGAGATCCTATGACGTCATAGTCGTGACTTCACACCTTTCAAAATGCTTCTTCTCCGTCAGTTCTTGTCGGAATTAGACCATATTTTAGCATAATCATCTACTGCACAGTTCGTCCAAATGATCCACACGTACACGTAGTGTCGATCCAAGTTTCGTGACGTCAGAGGTGACGTCATCATGAATTTTCAAAGCCAATTGAATATCTCAAAAACTAAGTGAGATACGGGCTTGGTCTCTATTGATGACTTGTAGGAAGTCACATATGCTGCTTCGAATGGTCACATGAGTTATATGACCGATGACGTCAGGGGTCTGTATGACGTCACACTGAAGACGTCATAAAATCATGACCTTTAAAATGTGTGTGTCTTAAATGCTTCTTCTCCTAGAGTTCTTACCATAAGTAGACGATCTTTTAACACATGATCTCCCATATCACGCGTCTAGAGGGTCAACACAGTAATGTTGATCCAGACGTCATGACGTCAGTTATGACGCGTCAGTTATGACGTCATGAAGTCATAACGTTTCAGGCCAAATATCTCAGAAACTGTTGCAGATGGCGGATACTTTCCCATTGGGAGTCTATAGGAAAGTGGCTAAGGGCCGTCGAATGATGACGTCATCGATGACGTCATGTGATTCTATGACGTCACGGCCGTGACCTCACTAGCTTCAACTTGCAATTTTTCGACAGTTCCTGGCGTAATTAGACCATCTTTTAACATAATCGTCTACTGCATAGTGCGTCTAAATGATCCCCATGGACAGTTGATCCAGGAAAAGTGACGTCAGTGATGACGTCGTAACGTTGTGTAATATTTGAAGTTAAATATCTCGTAAATTAAGCAAGATACGGGTTTCGTTTCTATTGAGGACGTATAGGAAGTCGCCAACGTCGAGTCGAATGGTCACATGACCGATGACATCACGGGTCCGTATGACGTCATACTGAAGACGTCATAACGGTTAAAATGCTTCAGTCTTTAAAAGACTTCTTCTCCTAGAGTTCTCATCGGAATTAGACGATCTTTTAACATAATGGTCTCCTATATCGTATGTCTAGAGGGTCCTCGGGAGTCAATTAACAAGCGCTAATAGGCCTACGACTAGCGTTTTGTGCGACTCTTACGATCATCGTCCTATACGAGTGGAATGAATCAAAAGGCAGAAGTAACACATTAAATATTCATGACATGATACACTGTAATTTGATTTCAATGATTTGAATATTGAATGATGTGATCCAAGATTTACGACGCAAACCGCAGGCTATATGGGCCCGCCGATAATATAATATTATAAGCCTACTTCCAGACTATACGATCTTCAGACGACTAAGTCAACCGCACCATCATTTCGCTGCAACTCAACATGTCATTGTCATGTGATCGACTCTAGTTGGTAACATATTCTAAACAAGTTTCAATTACATTTACCGTCACCGGTCACCGTCATCATGATGATCATCCTTGCTTTACATGCACTGGCAGTGGCACGCACTGTGCGGTGTGCTGCAAGTGACAAGATCCCTCCCGCAGGTTCCTCTTGGTGTCAGACGTACCGATCTATATTCAGACATATCGGTTAACGAAAACAGTTTGAACAGTTCGAATTTCAGCTTCACACCTGTGTGATTTTGATTTTCAGAAAACCGTCAATCCGATATTATTTGCTGTCTTTGTTTAATTATCTGCATTGCTTGTTGATTGAATGGTCATCTTCGGCAGATTTGGGATTCATTTATAATTATAAGCTATAAATGAAGCAGAGTTCACCGCATGCTGATGACGTGTAAACTGACCCAACCACACCAACAATTACATGTCGATGTCGCCAATTATTATGTGTTGACTGAGAGCAGGCGCCCTACAGGGTTAGTTGGCGCGAAGCTGTAATTATTTGTTGTGACAGATAGGCCTAGCGTGTACATGACACTGCGCTGTACGTCACTGTACCTCACTCAGTGTGTCACCTATTTGTGGTCTATGCACATTAGCCATCAGTTCAGATTAGATATGAAATGAATGATAGATGATGAGAAGGCATATAAACTACATTCATAGGAAACAAGACAACCTAGCTAACGTAAAGGTAAGCGCGCGACAGCCTTGGTATAGGCCTACTAGCAGGCGCTCCCTGCATTCTGAACGGCATTGTTGCAAAATGCGAAGTAGTGCAAAATTCCGAGAAAACTTGAACTTGTAGCAGTTCAAGGTCATCCAAGGTCGATGATTTTGGTACCAATCGAAAGCGCATATGCGACTTCCTATTAGCCTGTCGTATTTTCCTACCCCTCTCTCATTCGGTCATATCTTGCACCGTTTCTGAGATACGGCGACTTATTGGCTGAGATTGCGTACAGTGTACATGTATATGCTGTCGCGCGCAAAAAAACCGTCTAGGAGTTTACATTGCAGATAACCACAAACCAGGCCTACGGTGTGTCAAGGGAGCATCAAAAGCCATACATCAGTACTGTCGTTAATTAAGAGAAGATTGATAAACTCGATAAGTCACGTTTCCCACTGTACAATGCTCATGTTCGGCCTAACATGGTGTAATTGTACAGACGTAGTCACTATGTCTGTTATCTATATTTGCCTTCGTTGAAGACAGAATGTCTAGGCTCACAGGAGAGCCACCATGGTCAAAGGACTGGAACACTGAACGACCAAGAGATCGTGGGACTGTACATGTATTCTCAAAAGACTAGACGCCTGTACGCAAATATCTTATCGAAGTGTACAATATATTGACTGGAAAAGAAGAAGTTAATCCACCAGATTTCTTTCAGTTAACACCCATAGAGTTTAACAAGCTCAGAGGTTATCAAATGAAACTTTTCATCCACGATCCAGACTTTTATTGCGGTACCCGGTAGAACTTTTTCAGTCAGAGAGAATGAGTGAGAGTGGTCTTCCATTAAAACAGTCTGTCACAACACGTCGTGCAACGGTGCAAAGAACATTTCCAGCGGGCAGCCATCGAGACTGAGATTTGCAACGCAATGAAAAGATAATGTGTCGGCTATCCCACCGACGTGGGTCGTAACTTGTTTTAACAAACGTCTACTAAAAAGCACAAAGCATGTCGAAGAGCTATGAGTGTGCAGTGACGGACAGAAGGACTGAAGCCAGTGCCTCCTATAGGTTCAATTCAATGTGCTGCAGCACAACAGAAGCATTTAATAGTGGTGCGTTGTCTATACATGCATCTCAGTCTTGACTTTGTGTCTTTGCTAGAGTCTTGTCTATTCATACACGTCACTTTTGCACTATTATGTGCCGCGGTATAAGTCAGCTGACAACAAAGAGTGAGCCGCGGTGCCGCGTGGCCAAGCAATTGTCACGAGTTATTAAGTGCCGTTTACTGCTGTTGTCATCCGAGAGAGCGAGCGCCTGTATCGGTCGATCAACGCTTGACACGTGTCGTCTGTCAAGCGATCAATGTCGCTATATACGAACGATGTTACGAGCTAATTAATCAATGTGTGCGACACAATACAGCGCGCCAGACACGCCACCTCTGAGTCTATAGATATATCAGCGACGTGACGTGTGTGTGCGCATGCGCTATCAGTTCAGCAGCGCAGGTGCACGACACTGACAACGGTCGAATGAATTTGATAGACGACCATCTCAGTCCTCAACAGACAGACCTACCTGACTATAGAGACAGACAGACCTAACCCGCTGGACCTACCGGAGTAATATAGGACGTCACTCGTCAAGCTGATCTTATCAGCTCAGCTGAAGCTTATCTTTAGTCTGGATGTGACATTGCCATGTGTAATATTAATGTCAGCTTTTGAACAGGTCGACCGGTGTTACGGGTAGTGTAGAATGTGCATGCCGATAACGATGATCATTTAAGTGTAATATGATACAGTCGCGGATTCAGGAATCGCCGGAATTCTTCATCTCCCATTCACTCTGCTCTTTCCCCTCCTTCCCCCTCCCATCACCTCCATTTCCTCCTTCCGCTTTCTTCATGTCTACTTACCTCCCGGGGTACCCTCAAATCCAACTAAGGAGTCTGCGGAGCGCTGTAAACACCCCAGCGGTTCCGGGTCCGCCCGCCAAGCGCGGGAGATGGTGCGCCAAAATGAGAGTGGGGCAGAAAAAAATGGCAGTTTTTAGCCAATAAGTCATGCACCGTGGAGGCCAAGATTACTATGACGGACTAATAGGAACTAGGAAGTCGCATATATCGCATATGGGCTTTCGACTGGTACCAAATTCATCGACTTTGGATGACCCTGAACAGCCGATACGCGCTCTATTGCGGAAAAGATACGTTTTTCGGAGCCCACCACAATAAATGAATGAAGTTAAACCCATACTATCAGCATCCTAGGTCAATGACTCTATAGCTTGTGAAAATATGCGGATATTCGTTAGGGTTCCTCCGGGAGGGGCGTCAAACGACAGTGAGGTTGTCGACAACGGCAATTTTCAGCGTTTTCTGTGGCTACTTCTTCAGAAACTACATGCATATATAGAGATACGGCCAGAGTTATTATGCGATGTGCAATCCCTTGCCGGTCTATAGTAGGCTGATTGCAAAATGAATGACCTAGAATGACCTTGAATGGCTACTTCATGTCATACCGGTACTCTGTTTTCGTGTCAGCATTTTTAGGCTCAGAGGGTTCGACTTTCAAAAGTAATTGCGCGAAAAATAATTTTTAAAAGTAATAAAATATACCCAATACTGTCAGCGGCAAAATTAGGTGAATGACTAGTTTCCTGCAATATAAATTATTTTAGGTATTCGACGGCGTTTCTCGGAGAACTGTTGTCAAACCGCTTGACGTACGTATGTGTTGTGGCTTTCGGAGCCGACCTTGCGTGACTAAATGAACATGACCCTTAAGTTAAAAAAGGTTAAAGGTCCTCTATAGCTGTTAATGGTACTCCGTCTCACAGCTACGGGACGTCATTTGCCATATGCGATCACAGTGTCACCAACAAAAATGTGGCCAATGAACTGTAGTTTGTTGGCAAACGGTTTGCCAAGCCTGAACGGCGGTGAGGACTCTGCTGCGGTACCCCCGATTCCCGCAAACCCAGCCTATATGTGGGGTGGGCCACCCCACCGGCACATATAGGTTTGCGGGAATCGGGGAAGATGTATTCACCTCATTTCCACCCCTGGATCAGCTACTGATATCATTATGGCTGCCTACGATAAGTGTAGGCCCTATTCCTTTAGTTACAGTAGGCCTAATTGCACACGTGTTTCATTTTAATTGCAAAATTTACAATAGGCCTATATTTCATAGCATTCGGTGCTGTTCATTGACTTTGGATGATCTTCAAAAAGTCTGAACAAACTTTCAAAGATATAACTTACAAAGACCGTAGCCTATATGAATTTCTATTAATTGATAACTCATTAATTTCATTCAAACACTAAAATTAAAAGCAGAACACATCGGAAACGTTATTTACATGTAGAGAATGCACAACATGCCGCGCCCCAATACTTAGATGTGTCTGTTATTGAGAGACGAAGGAAGGGTGTAGGCCTATGCTATACCGGAGGAGGTCGTTTAATAGGCCAACAGGTGTGGCGTGAGTGACAAGTGCTGTGTCTAGAGAGTGACTACGCAGGTGAGGCGCACGGTGATTGGACAGACGCAGAAGCAGCAGCAGCAGGTGACGTCACGAGTAACTTGACAACCGAGCACTAGAGCTTACTATACCAAGTATTGTATCACGTTATTGATGTTGCTGTTCGTTACAGAGTTTATCTAATTTCGTGAGTTTTGTGTTTTATTTTAATTACGTGATTTACGTCTAATTTACTTTCTTTAATCTCAGTAGCATGTTTTACCCTCATGTGCACTTGAGGTAAGAAGCCCCAATCTCAGTTTTTACCGCGCGATGCTAGCGCAGAGCGCGGTGATGCGACAGTAAGTCGTCTGTCTGTCTGTCCGTCCGTCCGTCCGTAACGTTTAGGTACCGTGTTCAAATAGATTTGAATTCTTCG
>Ga0056131_1000250_pt1 | contig 12082 bp, 9 predicted proteins | sample WorMetLIZISLAND1_2_FD_67480 | JGI IMG/M metagenome (GOLD analysis project Ga0056131, IMG submission 67480) | Marine gutless worms symbiont microbial communities from Max Planck institute for Marine Microbiology, Germany - Olavius clavatus LIZARD... ...
TGGAAAACCATCTTTTGGTTCTTTTTTTGAAAATGTAAGACAAATCAACTTGGATTCTCTGCACATCACCAATTCTGAGCATCACTGAGCATGCTCAAGTTTAATGTAAACTGTGCATTTTTTATATTCCAGTAATTGGCATTATTGTTGTCTGAAATATTTTTATTTTGTTTCGTGACAAAAGGTTTGCTTTGAGAAGTCTGAAAAACGGCTATTTCATAATTCTTGCTATTATCACCATGTGGAATCAATTGAAATGCCATGTCACGTATCAGCAGCCTGCTTATCGTTGCTGTTTTTACCATTCTTCTTAGTCTGCTGTCTTAGTTTCGTTTTTCCATCTGCACTGTAACTTAAGCTGGCTGACATTTTGGCGTGCATCAGTGGTGTGTTAAATGTGAAACTGCAAGATGTTTTGATGTATCATGTATCATGTGGACGTTGGTTGTTGCATTGCAGCAGCGACAAGAGCAGGAACGCGTCTCGGAGAAGTTAAGTGTTGTTTCTACGGTAAATGAGACTCCGTCAGGTGATACTGTGGTCCGAGTAACCTGCGATGCTGTTCAGCCGAGCTCTGTGAGTTGTGTTACGTCCACTGCAATGAGCTCTGCTGAAGCACCACCTGCACGGCCTCTGATTCCATTTGGACAGGCCTGGCTGGCTGGCAGTAGTAAGTAATGAGTGCTGTCATTGTGTATTAGTCGAGTATTGATTCAAATTGTCTGAGCTTTCAGTGTGCAAACACATGCATACATACGCACACCATATTAATGGCCATTTTCCAGGTGAAGCTGGGTTAGCCAGTTGCCCCCTTGATAATAAGGGGTGTTGAAACTAGTTTTTTATGGGCAGGATGCTCTTCCTTTCACCAAACCAACAGCGTCAAAGCACCGAAGGACTAATGGGCATACCTTTTACAGGCGTCCAGATGCCTGGTTTGCCACTCAGCTGACAGCATCAGTGCACTGAAGGCATATTGTTCAGACTGTTATGTTTGAATGGCGGTTTGGATTACTGCTAACATCGTTGGGTACATCAACGAAATTACTCTACGTCGAGCCGGGTTAATACTGAGATGGGTGACCGTTCACAGGTATACTATCTCAGTATTTAACCAAGCCACCCCGGCCAACTCAGCCTGGTCATCCGTTTGTGGGTAGGCGAAATGAGTACTAGCAGTGGTTATGGCTACCGTTAGTATAGGGAAGAAAGCGGCAAGTTCTGCATAACAGTAGCCCTGTGACCAGGACTGTTGGCATACTGAACTAGTTAGCTAAAGGCGCTGGCTGCTAACTGAGCTGGCCATCCAGCCAACTTGTATCATAGTTTAATTGGGTTTCACTGACGCCGGTTCAAAGGTCTGGGGATGAGCTCCCTTGCAATGGACCAAAGTCGATGCGGAATTTTCTTCTTCTATTATATTTGAGGACAGAGTGGTCGTGGCCATTTATATCGAGTGGTATTTACTGTACTCTGAGTACTTACAGTACTGTCTCATGCTTGCTTTGTTCCTGCTGCTTTGGAATGACAACTGTTAGTATTGAATTTTAGAGAGCACCATTAAATGTTTTTGCTTGTTAGTAAGTACAGTTTAATGTCAATCCTGAGAAAACTTATGCATGGAAAACCATATGGTACTGATGTATTGGTATATCCCAACTTCTCAAGTTATCCCTGGATATGTCTAGGCCTACACGTGGCATGGTTACAGTGTATATGCTGTCTTTTTTCTCGTAGGGTGGACCCCAACTAAAAGTGTATTACTCAATTCCACCTTAAAAGTCTGTAAGCTGATTAAGACTGGTAACATTCTTGAGACCTCTACTTAAGTCACCTGAGAGCAAGATGTCATTGGTTTGTACGGCAGTTCTGTGTTACATCAGAAGTTGTATGCAAGCATTTAGCTGCATAGGGAAGTTAGTTATGTTTTGAGATCAGGAACTGATCTGATGTCGCTACTGACCTTGTTCTTCTTGTGGTTCTTGTTGGGGTAACGTCTTAAAAAGCTCCGTCATTTCAAATTGGATCTAGATGAAATTTGGCAGGAATTTTCCTCAAGTGAATACCCATCAGTTGATAGTCAGATTTTTGATGTGTCGTCACACTTTCAAGATGGCGGTCATGGCATCATTTCACACCACAAAGTGCTGCCACCTGGTGAGTGAAGATAAAGCATCCGTCGGCGCCTAAGCAGCAGCATCCGTCAACTCGTGATCTGTAGTACATTCTTATTTGTTCTGTTTTGAATGTTTCAGTTTCTCGTGATGGGTCCAGTGATGCTGGCTCAACTTCTAGCATATCTGGAAGCCCTCGGTCTCCAAGGACTGCGTCAGGCCAACCAGAGAAAACGATGTCAGCCATTGCAGCAACTCACCAGACCATGACGTCATTGCTATCAAAACCAAGTAAGTGCATTAATTCTGCTTCTTGTGATAATGTGACTGATTTGCCTCAAATGTGAATTTGTCATCAGCGAGACATACATTGGTTTCGGTCTGAGTAAGCACATAGCCACCATGGGAGGGGGGCGGGATGGCAGCTGCCTCCCCCTTCCAAATTTCTTCTGTCCCCAAAATCTAACGAACACCCCTTTTAATGGCTATTGTTTTACGATATGCATAGTAATGTTAGCAGCTGCCTGACAGATTTGTGTCTTTGTCCCCCAAAATTCCCTTGCTCCCCAAAATGTGGCTGGCTACATGCCTGGGTCCGAGAAACTTTAGGTGACCATTTAGCTTTGTGTAGTTGTTGTTGTTGTTTTAGTCCAGATTTTCTGCTATTGAAATCAGTTTGATAGTCCAGTGTATTGTTGTAACTGATGTCACTCCGTTGGTTTGGTGTTGGTAGGATGTGTGGATTTTCCGGTGGAAAAGGTTGTGTCGTTAGAAGGATCTGCTGACAGCCCTGCTGCACAACAATGTCCTGCAGTACCGGTGTCTACTGCCACTAGCTGCAGTGCCACACCTGCAGTTGTGTCGGATGTGGTACTGCCAAGTTCGCCAGTTTCGTCCAATGCAGAGATTAGTCCTGTACCAGCGAACCAGTTGCCAGCTTCGTTGCATTCTCCTGGACACTTATCGGCTGATGATGAGACGGCGGACACTGAAGAAACTCGCACCGAATCCACTGCAGTCACTGATGTAGAGAATGCTAGCTTGATGCATAAAACTTGTTCATCTTCCCCGTCTAATGCGGTGACCTCTCCGCCGAGGTTGGCAAAAGCTGAATCCAGCAGTGAGTTGCATTCTGTGGATGACGCTTCAGTATCAGTAACAGTCTCGGAGTCTTCATAGATAGCAACCGCCGGTAGACCTGGACGACACTCTCTCTTCTTTCGTATCGATTACATGTTGCATAATTTGCAAAGAAAGTTGGTGTAAACAATTTGCAGGGCAGTTGCAAAATTAAAGAGCAGAAAATCAGAATATGCCATATTTGCATAATCCTGCAACATAGGAATGCATGGCGAAATTTTTTGTGATTACCTACCTAAAAATCTCTTCCTAGTTAATACTAGGAAGGGATTTTTGTTAAACTGGAAAGTGAGGTGTGCACAAGTTGTGCGAGAAGTTGTTTGATATGATATGGCAGTGAGACCTGGCCGATCAAAATGGGACATGAGGTGGACTTGAAAATTGAAATAGAGTTGAAACGAGTATGTGTCAGTTTACATTCGAATAAATGAATGTGCAATGCACAACTGAAGAGAAATATTGGAATTGGAATCTGTTAAGCTTGAAGGTGTGTAAATATTTGGCTGATTGGTTCAAGTGATGTATGACTCTGGAAGTCAATGAAATGGAGCTAGGCTTAGAGTACATCTGAGAAAGATCGGGAGAGTATGATAAAGTTTGGCCTATATCAAGAGAATGCACAGGTTCAGAACAAAACGGAAAATGAAAATCAAGACTGCAACTGAACTGGCTAATGCAGGTTCACTTAGAAAATAACTATGTTTTATCTTACCAGTATATGGTGAGGTATTTAAAATTATTAAAGGGTGCTATGTCCTTCTGGAGCATAGGCGGGGTGCTCGTCTCCCTCTTGAGGCTATTGAGCCTGCAGCTGGATACAGCAATAAGTCTTTGATGCATTGCCAGTGTGATGCCAGACCTATGACTAAAGCCACAGAGCATGGCTACCATTTGTTTGTAATTACCTTATTATACCGCTTGGTGACAGAGGCAAATGGGTGTGAACAACTTCCCGCGAGTTCTTACTTGATAGTGAGTCGACTTGCTAACACCCTAACTGCTATTCCACTAAAACGCCTAGAAATAAAGATATATAGCACCAGCTGAAAGATCAGCTGTTTCGTGTGTGACTGGTGAATGAAGGCCTGTACATGTGCAGGTTTTTTGACAGTATCTTACACAGCAACTCAGTGTCACTGTAGTATTGTATTACGGTACCGGTAGACATATACCGGACTGATTTCAGAATGCCAGAATGATGGCTTCTGAATTTTTTTTACTTGAAACTTGTTTTATCACCTGTTTGCTGTACAGACACAGGTAGAGCATCATTAACTAACTGTGTGTTTTTACACAGTAATATGTGAAGTGATGCATTGTTTATTAGTTGTCATGTTTTTATAGTAACTTGCTTTGGATTGCGTTATCGGTAGGTTGTGACTGACAGTTGTACCTTGTGGGTTTCACTTTTTGGCAGACCGAACCCTTGGCTGTTTGACTCCAGTGTTTTTTATTGAATTGCATGTTTTTTATTCATGAAAACACACGGTTTTAGAAATACACTTGTTTATGTAATTATTGGACCCCAGGTACATGTCAGCCCTTACCAGTAATTGTTTATGTTGGATATTTATAGATTTGTTAATTGTTAACAATCCACACCCCTGGTATAGTTAGAAATGTCGTAAGGGACATATTTGGAGCAGTAATTATTCATGCCTGTCGGTTGCAAGTTTGATGCTTCTAATAACCTCAACTGTATCTTTAGTACTAGAGGAATTTCATTAAATCCAGTTAAAATGCACTTTTGAAATAGTCATTTGAACTGATTATTTTGACTGTCACTGAGAAACTGGCTGTAACGTTATTTCCAAAGACTCCTGACAGGTAAGCAATGCATTCCACTGGCCGATTGATGTGGAAACTACATTTCTCTAGCAATTGTGGACAGACATTGCGGACATACTGCGATGTCTTAATGTCACTTCACTTACTAGAACATGCCGACCTCATTAGTATAGATTGAGTCGGGAGATGAGTGGCAGCGTCATTAGTGACAATAATGCTTTGCAACTTTCCCATGACTGTAATTTTATGCACAGAGTGACCGGTGTAGCTGAATATATTACCTGCGACTGTTGGGAGTATAGGATCCTCCGACAATAGACTAGCATGTGTAAATACTGCTCATAGCATGCTTTGCTGTAAACAAACTGCTCGTTTCTTACTGCAAAGTGCAGATCACAGCATGTGTTACTACGTATAGTTGATTAAGATTAAAATGTATTTGTTAAAGGTATCTGTGTATTGTTGTTGAATTTTGCCAATTATTTTTCTATTTGTTAAACTATCAATTTACATTTTCTGAACAACTTCTAGTCTGTAAGAAATACCCTGTTTAGCTTTCTAGTTTAATCTTGGTCACTTCCAGTGATATTGGCTTAATTCAAAAGAAAACAGGTAACAACATAGTATTTTTAGGCATGCTTTCAGCTTTACTCACAAATGACTATCTAGTCCTGGTGTTGACCTATTTTGATAACTATGGTAGGCTTATGTATACTGCACTGCTGCTTCAGTGAAATCAATGAAGCGTAACACCAACTGGCCAGGACAGATGTGTGTTTCTTGCCTCAGATTCAGCCTGTTGATGTAAAGAATATATCTAAACTATTTCAGCTGTTGGCCATGGACAGGATTTTCAGGGAGACTTTTGGCTTAAAAGTCGTGCAAATGATGACGCTGGCACAGCATATGCAGTTTCTAGCATTTTTCTTCCTTTATTAACCCTTTCTCAGTTAAATTACTCAAATATATCAAACCAGAAAATCTTACACAAAAACTTCTACATCAGATGCTGTATCACCACACAATCTTCAATGCACACAGTAGCATTCTAATACTGTCGTTAAAAACCTCCCTAGTTACCACATGAACATTATTTTCTAGTCCATATGTCAGTTACAATTATCCTGCAGGTTTATATTTTATGTTAACACCACTCGGTAAACACAACGAAAGGCTATGATTATGCATACAAGTATAAGTACATGCAGGTCAGCATAACTGTTAACAGAAAACTGTAATAATATGCAACAAATTCCATACATACATTGTCACCCCACAATGCAAACAAGAAAATTCTGCAGTTTTTTTATTATTTTGCACATACACCAGTTTCAGGAGATAACTACTGCAAGGAACTCTCAAGTCACGGAGAGCATAAACATTAAATTTACAATAAACACACAAACCAGAAATGCATAGCATCGACTTAACCAAACCGAAAGCACAGTTGACTGAATGAATGAATGAAGTGAATGCAGTTCAGCGAGGATTACAAATATTTGTTTTCGACACACACCAAGATACACAGTGTTTTAACGGCCATTTTCCTGGTTAAGCTGGGTTAGCCAGTTGCCCCCCTGATCCTCAGTTTTAACTATCCTTATCCTCTATGCGGAGGATAAAGTTTACCGGCCTGTATTATCGTCCCTTAAGGACAGTAGATATGCAACAAATGACAACTATGACTTATACAGCATGCATTTACAAATAAATCTATACAAATAAGCTAATGCCAATAAGTAAAATGTGCGACGACACATACTATTTGTCACGAATGCCAAACTTAACCGACGAAATGAGACAAAGAAAATACACGTAATGCCAATTCTAAACACTGCAACACATCAAAATCAACAATACTGTAGATTTTTAATAATAATTTGTCAGCATTTCCTTGCTAGCCAGTCTGAGTTGCAATAATTCAGTTGTCAGCGAATGGACATCACATTATTAGATTAGAATGTTAGCTATAACGACAAACACCTGTGTCAAAATAATAAATTAATGCCAAGGATGTCAAGACATGCATGATCATTGGCAAGTTATACTGCAGACAAAGAAAAGAAACGACAGCAAACTGTGACTATCACATACATAAAGGCAAACTCATCAGTGACTAGTGAGCACAGAAAACAGAGACGAGACAAAACTGAAACTGCCAATACATGCGCGACGGCATGACATAAATAAACTACACAATTAACACACTAATTATGCATTTGTTGATTTTGCAAATGTCACCAATCTAGATTACATACACAGTCAACTCATAAATGCTACATCGACATGCAGTAAGCTTAACATAGTAAACGAATGTTAGCACAACACGTAATCGATGTATGCACAGCTGCAGTACAGCTCTAACAGAAAATCTGAAATGGAATGAACCACCTGAGACCCATGTTTCTACACTGTGATTCATAAAACATCCATGCAGTATTTTTGTGATAATGTTGGCAAATGTGTAATGATTTTAGCCAATCATACTACAAGAAGTATACGATAATTATACTATAAGATCAGCTAAATTGGCATCATAATGTCGTCTGTCTGATGCTGTGGCTCAACGGTGCATTGCATACTACGGCAAAAGTGTTTGAACAAGTGAATAGGAAGTGCCCTCTAGGAACACGATGGTACAACTTTCAACCCTCTTACACCGACACTGAACCCTCAAACTCCACACCCCCAAAATTTCCAATGCAGAATGAAGAAGAATATATACGTTAGGCTCACATGATGCACATGCAGATCACGTGATACTGCTTACACACTGTATCCAAGAAAAAAATAACCACTCTAAATGTGGACACAACTTTGCCATCTGTTGCTATTTCGTCACTCTAAGACGAAATTACTGTCTGATGTGTTTACTACTGAGGCTAATACCGAACACTTACATTTCGTTAAGGTCATGCAACAACAGATTTGAAGTGAGGTGGCAGATTTTATTTCATCCACTGTCTTCTGCAGTTCATCTTAGAGTTATTTCCGGACATCATCATATGACATTACTATGTTACTGAAGACTTCGTAATGGCTATTGCTATTTTAGCCACGTTAGAACATTCTGATTGATTGATTGATTCAACAGTGAAAGAATTATCAACATCGGTTCACATTTGCCAACATTGTCACAAAATATTGTGCCAGTGTTTTTTTGACTCACGGTGTACATTATATCTGCTTTGCTGCTTTCATATTTCATGCCAGTACGAGGGTCATTCAAAAAGTTCATAGCCTAACATAGCTACAACAGATGTTCGTCATATTTTGTCACTTTTCAACATAAGTCTCTTGTAACAGATATGCATTTGTTGCAGCATTTCTCCAAAACATGGATTCTGTTGTAGAAAAACTTGTTTTTGGTCTTCCAGCCATTCATTTATGTCGATTTTATTAGTAAATTTGCTTCTTGTTTTCTTTCTGTAACTTTCTCAAATGTTGGTCAATTTGAATAAAAATCGTATCACTGTGTTTGCTATGAATTTTTCTTACCTGCTACAGTGTTCTTACTTACTGAACGACAAGATCTGCAGCTCGCTACAAGACCAAAATCAAGGACCTCAGCTAGCTACGAGAATGCATTATGGACGAATGGGATAAGCCGGATCAGCATATCATCGACAAAGTTGTTGGAGAGTGGCGAAAGACTTCGAATTTGTGTGGTTGCAGGAAGAGGACAGTTTGAACATAAGATGTGAACACTTCCCATTGCTGACGTTTTCGCATGTGCTATTTTTTGAAGGATGGGTTGTGATTGTTTGCTGGTTGATTAAAATATGCATCATTTGCTACAATGCATAATAGCATTTCAACATTGCTTTACAAAAAACATTTAACAGATAAACACAAGGATTTTTTGGCAAGCTAGAATATTTCCTAACAAGCATTGCAATACAATTTTCGTTAAAATCTGACCATATTTGAAAAAGTTACAGCAATAAAAGGGGTCCCGATTTTATGGAACACAGTGTGTATCAGACCACAAACTTTCTGAAAGCCCTCATAATGGCTGCAATGTTGTTAGACAGCAGATTCATGGCTGTACGAGGGACAGCATTATGTTGCAAAAAATGCATCAAAATATATGACATTTCCAGAAAAAATATGTTTTTTGACCCTGGTCAAGTTTACCCTTTTCCCTGTCTAAGAAAAACATGGCTACATATCCACCATATAGTAGTAAACACATGTGTAAAAATTGACATAAGCAGCAACTACCTTCTAATCAACTAGAGCTCTGTACAAATTATACGTAGACACACACAGTATCAAAATCAACACACATTACCTGCCAGTTAACTTAATGTTCACATGTATGAAAACATGGTGAAGACTGTACTATGTATGCTAAGACCCAGGTGCCATGATTCACCAACGTTATCCCCTGGAATCAACTTCAAAATGTCGGTAGATGTTAGTAACGTAGGCCATGACTGCCTGCCAGTCCGGTCTCTCTGTTGATATCATCTCATTCATGTTCTGTCCACAACACCAATCAGTCACATGTCATCACTCTTTAACCACTCTATAACATTTCTTTCCTTCTCTCTCAAGAAATGTCGGCAGCATGTTTTAAGTAGAGCTGTAGGAAGATGGAGGTGCCTAACAACTATAAACTGATAGGCTAGATATCCGATTTACACATATATACATACTTATGTAAATTTATAAGGCATGACACAGTCAAGCACAGCTTGAATTTAAGGTAAAGGCAGTCACTAGGAGGCAGAGGTTAGGAGACGAGGAAGGAAATTAAAATAGAATGATTTTAGGCGGCGCTTGAATATACTGATGAAGTTTGACGGCAGGATGGCATTCCAGGTGACCGGAGATGAGTGGGAGAAAGCACACTGACCGATTGTGAGATTGGCACAAGGCACAGTTAAGAGAAGTTGATTACTGGAGCGCAATGACTGAGAAGGTTGGTATGGAGAGATTAATTCATGAAGGCATGCTGGATCACCAGAAGACAGTATTAGAAGTCAGAGTATTGATTTTATAGGTTCCTCCAGCATTATCTGGCACTATGTGGCTTGGCTAATTAGTCACATCTGTCACAATATCAGCAAGGTAAATTGCTAAAACTTTACCTTGCTGATATTGATAAAACGATGTGTGAATTTTCATTACCGAATTTATTAATAATGTTTAGCGAGTTTTGACAAACTAAACTGACACATAATTTAACTGAATCCAGTTGCATATCCTGCGTTAGTTACATTTTTACGTTACATGTAATTCTTGGAGGCAACAGTATAAGACAGAGCTGAACAGAGAGAGGCAGTCTTTTTTGTTTTTGTGAATGTGAAAATATGAACAAGTGAAAGGCCATGTACTAAATCGGAGTATTTCTATAATTATTATCACAGCTGTTCATATCCTGACCAAGAATAGTTTACTAAAAATATTTACAATGATGACAGTGGAGGCAGTGATGTTGATGATAGTGATGACAATTGTGGTGATGACAACAGATGCACTTACCAGACTACAGGCTATACCAACACTTTCTGTGGCTCCAAAAGCCAACGAGAAGTTTCGAATCTGAAACGAAAATCATCCATACTTTTGCACACTCATATAATGCACCCATACAGTTTACTACACGCAGCTTAAACCCTTTACTGGGCACATAAACGCTCAAGCATCTGCACAGGGACGATACATCGAATTCTTGTCCACACTTCTGAATTACTAACTTTTGCTGTCCATTATTATCCATTATCCAGAAACAAATGTACTTGTTGCTAAATTTGCTTGTAATTACAACTGCGTCAGGAATGGATTGGGCTGTGCAGAAAACTGTTAAGTTATATGGCAAGTAATGGTACACAGGCAAGACCTGGTTTGATATAATGGTTCAAGCTTTATCTCACACATTTCAAATTTCACCAGATCGATAATGGTCACCATGGGAAAAATCTGAAATTAAAAGCAATTCCACTAATGACAGTCTAGACAGATAAAGTTTAAGTAAGCTCTCTTCAATATGGTAATAGGCAAAACTCCAAGACTGCAGTAAGTGGACACAAACAACACTAAAGTTATGCCTGGTTTCGACCATGCCATTGCCGTTCTGTTGTACCGCTGCCGTTCTTCCGTTCCGTAGCTGCCGTTGCCATTACGGGTGAGAACGGAAATGCTGGAAACGTCTTTTCCGTATACATAGGGATGAAGAGACCAGAACGCTGACTGGCTGTCCACCAACGGCAGAACGGCAAAAAATAAGATTCGATCCTATTTGCTACGGAATGGGAGTTATGGCGCAACGGCAATGGCACAGTGGAACTTTTTACGTAAGCAACGTAATTCTTACGGCTCTTACGTAATTCTTACGGAATTTACGTCACGGCAACGGCGAAACGGCAATGGAATGGTGGAAACCAGGCATAACACAGAATTAAATTATAATAGGACTTTGACAAAAAATGATGACCAGAATATTAAGCTTCACAGCATCATCACGCACCTTATCATGTGAATTCAGATCATTGTAAGGAATGCTCTGTGGCATGTAGGAATGCAATAAGGCACAGAATGCTAGTCCATCATTCCAGCTGCTACTGAAGTTGGTAATGTCGATGCCCTGCCAAACATTACATTCTCAACAGTGTATTGTTGTATATAAACGTCTTAGCAATCAATTTTCAGGTAATGGTCCCAGAATGTCTGATAACTTTCATCACAGCACATGTCTGTGGGCGCACTCTGTGCTCCTCCACAATTCCGCTGCTGTCTGTAACATAACGTTCAACAAGAGTACTTTCTTGAAAGGACTTTCTGCTGCACTGCTCCTATCCCTGCGACTCTGCCATACTGTGATAGGTTTAAACATACTCATCTGTTTAATCACACATTTAGGACACATGCAGCTAAACCCTACATGCCATCCCCCAGCACCTCTGAAGTTATGACCATATAGCACTTTAATAAATTAGATTATTATTATTATTATTATTATTATTATTATTACTCTTGGACAGATGGAGTGAGATGACAGTCCTGATGCTTAAGAAACAGAGATGAAACACTGA
>Ga0056131_1000252_pt1 | contig 12060 bp, 5 predicted proteins | sample WorMetLIZISLAND1_2_FD_67480 | JGI IMG/M metagenome (GOLD analysis project Ga0056131, IMG submission 67480) | Marine gutless worms symbiont microbial communities from Max Planck institute for Marine Microbiology, Germany - Olavius clavatus LIZARD... ...
TTTCATCGCACCGCCGTCACCGTCACCACCGACGATATTACATCGGGTTACATCGTTAGCCTGTGGTAAAATATTGTCCATATATGAAGTTTGTCACGTTATTTGATTACTCGCAGCTTTATTGTCTGCTCTGCCAGTCATAAATGTGTATCATCACAAAATGCCGCACTTGCTTCAAGGATCTGTTCCCTATGCACAGTTCGACAGTTCAGCGATGTTCATTCCAATTTATTGAAAGAAAACTATAGAAAAATAAAGCTGACATGAATGAAACGATATAAGCCTATTCGACGATTCGTCCTTAACTACGTAATTTCGCTTTCATCGATAATAATCTTTTGTTTATCATAATTTCCTTACTTACTAGATGAGAACATCACGTATTATTTCATGACCGATTACCGAAAGCAATCCGTAATGGCATAATGCCTCACTAACAAGTTAACGACGGGGTTTACGCTGAACAAAGTCAGTTATTCAACACTGCTCTAGCAATTACGACGCTTTCTTCTTTGTGTGTTTTTGCGCTGTCTTGCTCGAAAAGATTAAACTGACATCTCCATGGAACCTGCGTGTAGCCTATAGTGTGCATAGTTGTCTCTACGAAGTATATTACAATGAAAATTTGGCGTTTTTTAGTCGTCGGCGACTGCAGAGTCGGTCAGTGACCTCGACATTTAACCGTTGACCTCAAATCTGCTCCATCACTTGTCCGCGGCACGAACCACCTTTCGATCAATTCTGGGCAGGACGAACGAACAGGGAGTAGCGTATAACGCTGTACGTCTCCTGTAACGAAAGCCGCATTATAACAATACGTTATGATAGCCTATAGGTACTTTAGGCAGTGTTTAACGCGCTCAAAAACTTACTTGTATAGTCAATTTATATAGTCAACTTAAGCTTTAAAACGCGTAAACACTAAAAATTAACCAAAAACTGAAAAGGTAAACCGATGAGTACGAGAAACCTGTGAGAAGGTTTTGAAAACTAGTAAATGCAGATTATACAGTCCTGCTTCATTGTGGACCTTACGATAATTTTTGTTATTTAAACCACACTAACAATCCAGATGATGATGATGATGATGATAATGATGATGATAATGAGTGGTCTGAAGTGCGACAATACACTGTTTTGTTACCATCTCGGACTTACTTCAGAAACTTGTTCGCACTGTACTAATCGATTTTTACTGCGCGATACTAGCGCAGAGCGCGGTTATGAGATTGCATGTCGTCCGTCCGTCCATCTGTCCGTCAGTCCGTGACGTTTAGGTACCGTGATCACATAGGTTGGAATTCTTCGAAAATAATTTCACGGCCAAATAGCTTAAGGTCCATGCACTCGCTGACGCCCAACATGGGCGATCTGGTGCAACGGGAACACCCCCAAAAATAGGGTGGAATAGGGGTGGGGTCACAAGCACATAAAACCTGTCTGATCTCCGAAACGGTGTAAGATAGGTCCAAGGTTACTATTGCGGACTAACAGGAAGTCACATATGCGCTTTCGATTGGCACCAATAGCAGTGACCTCGGATGCCCTTGAACGGCCGAAACGCCCTCTCTTACAAATAAAATCGTCTTACGGAGCGCACCAGAAAAATTTGAACGAAGATAGACCGATATCATTAGTGGCAAAATGTAGGCCGATGATTCTACTTGCTAGAAATATAAAGTGTATGCGGATATGCGCGGGGGTTCCATCGGAGAGGGGCGTCATGTAGGATAATAGCGCACTATACCTGCGTCCAGTTTGTATTACCTACCGTATAACGCAATCTGGAAATGACTGACGTCTGTTTGTTGATAAACACAGTGTTGACACTTAAACTCATTTTGTGTTGTTTTTAGGGCTCAAATGTGAGTAAGCGCGTCATATTTTGTATCCGCATTGCTTAATGCACGATGTTCGTCTGCTTTCTGTAAAACATTTCACGTTTCGTTTAATTTATAGAGCACGTTGGTGGGCATATATAGGCCTAGTGAGTAGTGATGGTCTATGTCGGTTTTTAAAATCGACAATGTACCGGTGTTTTGATTTAAAATATCGGTGATACCGATAATATCTGCGATAATTTCCCTATTTTTACCGCGCGGTGATGCCACAGTGTCCGTCTGTAACGTTTAGGTCACTAGGTGCCGTGATGACATTGGTTGGAATACTTCGAAAATAATTTCAAAGCCGAATAGTGAGATTGTAATGTGGAGATTCTTGCGCAATCGTCGGCTGATTTGGCGGTTACATACAATTTTCAGGGCTCTCATATATTGGGCGCATCGCGCGGTCATCTTTGCGATAGCGTGGCTTCTTGTTATTTTTAGTTTTCTGTTTTGGCCACGACTGTCAGACTAAGCTGGTTACCGCCAGTTTTTGGCGTACGTTCTACATTACTTATCAATCGTTTACACTTTACACCCACTCAACTTGGCTCATCAGTCACCACTGTCGTTAACTGGTTCTCTGTGCATGATGGTTATAGAAATGTACACACGACTTAGAATTATTGCGACGCTCTCACACTGAAGTGACTGACAAAGACTGATCACCCCGAGGACATGAATGCCTTTTTAACCTTTAACCTTTTGACATGAATGCCTGCGAACTTATGCTTAGGTTTAAAAAATATTCATCCATAATAGTGCAGGCCAGTCGCGACAGAGCAGTTAAAATATCTGACATCAATGTTGTTGCAGTAAATGGAGTCGCTTAACCTATATCACAATTACAATAAAGCGTAAAAACATGTACTATATTGTGCAAACGTAGCGTTTACGATAGGTTGGTGTTCAGCGTTCGTTTTAGAATGGTATGCATCGAACACGGACAAAAACCCAGCAAAATGGTTGGCCGGCGGCTCTGGTCAGTGACGAGAGCGCATTAGAGGCGGCTTAATTGACCGCCGGACCACCGGCCTGACCGTCGGCGTACGCGACGATGCGCTATATAAATCGACGTTCTTTACCTTTCTTTTACCTTTAACTAAACCTTCATAATGCATGATTTCTTCAGCCATTTCCTCCGTTGTGTGTGAGAGGCTTTTGACGTAGGGGTTTTGTCGGTAACTTCGAACATGTTCTATTACGTTTTACGAGGTTATTTAAATAGTGATAGTTGAAAATAAGATAACGCGGGATCGTCATGCACAATTCGCGTTTAATATTTTATATCAATGTACCAACTCCAAGAAAAATCACACATTTGCAACAACGCAACGCAACAAAACCGCATCAGTTAACAACCCGATGTGGCTTGTGACTTCTGAACTTGTAAACCCACGCGGTGGAAGGAATCACGATGCATATACTCATATATGCATATGTAGTGAAAGTACTAACATGACAGCTTTATTTCTGTCACCTGCTAGGGTGTTAGAGTGCTATAATGCGCAAACTAATAGGCAATAATAAATCGCAAACTGACATCATTTGATGAACGCATGTGGGCCTAATAGATGTCACAGTTAGGATAAAAGGAAAGAAGTCATAAATATGTGAATAAGACGAAGGTATGGTCATTAGCAACAAGGGGACAAAAATGTAACCTTATAGTGAATGGGAAAAGACTGGAACAAGTGAAACAATATAAATACTTCGGCAGCATAATAACAGATGATAGGAGATGTGAAAAAGAAGTGAAATCAAGGATCGTAGTGGCTAAAGAGGCATTTTGGTAAAATAAATAATTACTCAGAGGAAACTTGAAACTAGCAATAAAGAAACGTCTGTTAAATTGTGCACCCAGATGCGAGAGCCTACTGACCAAAAGAATTGATGCTATAGAACAGTGGTATTTCAGACGTACTCTGAAAATCAGTTGGAAAGACCGCCAGTACCAATACCAAATGTAATACCAAATGTAAGTAAAGTAAATAAGTAAAACGCTGATTTACATATCGCATTGCATTACGAAACCTCTAATTTGCTGAATGCTGAACAGGTTATACACAGAACAGAAGAAGATAACTTACATTTCAGGGAAAATATTATGAAACAGAAATTGGCATACGCTGAACATGTGATGAGATGCCCTAGTGATCTTAATGCCTTACTGGATCCAGAGGGGAGGTTTGGTGGGTTGAATAGAAAGAAGAAGTCGACCTAGAAAAACATGGACATTATAGAGTGGACGCAAAAGAAAAGTATGATGAAAATAAGAGTTTAGCTAAAGACGGGGACACTTGGAAAAAGACGACACATCAAAATTCTGACACAGAAGATGGCACATGAATGACTGAACGCTTCAATGAAATCAATGAATATTCATACAAAAATTCTTCGACATCGGCAGAGGTGATCTGTGCATGGTTATGTACAAAAATGCGTTGGCGCCACTCACTTTGGTCCGGTATTGTCGTCAACACACAAAGGGTGAAAAGTTATTAAGAAAATTTTGGCAGTACACAGAATTCAAGGAATCGGCGTTGCAATTGCCCGGTGAATTAGGATTACCGACTCCGCGGCTCACACATTTTACAGGCTAAAGACATATAACAGGCTAAGCTGAAGAAAAAAGCGTTGTTCTTATTCCAAACAGTTTTTCCTATAAATAGTTACATTACATTGTTTCTGATTGTTCCGGAAAACCCGCATACTGCTGTAATTAATTGACTACTGACGACTTCAAAAATTATCTTCATCAGTTAACATCACACGCCTATACAGATCTACTGCCTCTATTGTCCGAGTCAAACAACGCACGTAACAAAAGCGCTAGAACAAGCACAGAAAAATACTCGCCTGTACAATTTGCCGCCGATCGAAATAAAGCGCCATTAACACAATCACAGATTCGTAACTGAGCTCCGGATTTTGATGTCTGCGCACCGCCATCGACGGCTGGCACATCTTAGAGATTTAACTGGCCAAACATATCGCGAGACATTGTGATGGATTATGAGCGATACAAACTGGGGAGGGGGCGCGTGCTGATTTTTGTCCGAAAACAAACGAGCATGACTTCGCCTGAAGGAGCGAACATCGTTTACAGCGAACGTCAGCAAAACCGACGTCAAGTACCCGATAAAAAAATTCGATCACAGCCGTCCAGCAAGCTGGCTGATCGAACGAATAGCTAGATAGTTGGGTGCCGTCGCGGCCACCATCGGGAACAATTCATATTACCACGCAATGATCGTTTTGGCAGCCACAGCGGCGCCGGCGGTCGACGATGCGAGCCCGGCTGAGAATTGTGCGGTAATAGTACGCCCGAATTGCCAAGTGGCAACAAATTGGACGACGGCAGAACGACGGGACAATGGGTGGAAAACGGTAGGCGCCGTCGACGATGCCTCGAGGTTTTGGCGATCTGTCGCTGAGATCGTGTTTGCCGACAACGGCACAATATTACTAACTGCCTATTGCTGTACCCAGCCGGATGAAATACCAGTCATATGCCATTATCTGATATTTAGTACCAGACAAGACAGGGTCGAGGAAGCTATTTGCATATTGATGGGTACATAAACTCATAGTACCTGCTGAGAAGTGCAGACAGACGAACAATATGACAACCACCTTCCACCTCCATTCCTCTCCCTATACTCCCTCTACTTTCCTTCCCCATTCCTTATTCGTCTCACTGGAGCCCTCCTCATTTCAGTTAAGGGGCTTGAGAAATCTTGGTGGTGCAGCGGTTCGGCGTCGGACTCGTAATCGAAAGATCGTTGGTTCGACTCCCGGCCGGGCGCTATCAAGTCATGCAACTAGGTCAACTCAGCCTTCCATCCCTCCGGGGTAGGTAAATCGAGTACCAGCCTGCATGGCTGGGGTTAGGCGGGGCGCGTTCACTTGTGTCGGGTGGCAGGTATTGTGTAATCCCATATGGCAAGTGACGTCCCGTAGATCTGAGATGGGGGTTCCCATGAAGAGCTATATCGGCTTTTTTTACTGTAAACTCTCCCGGCGGGTTCGGGGGGAACTCTGCCGTCAAAACGCATCTTGAGGCAAAAGAACACATTTCATTGTATGACATGCACAAACACACAACCTACATTCACCGAAAATAACGATAGCAGGAGAAAGTCAGAAATAACTCTACACGCCTAGTTTTATGTATACATTTATTTATATACCACTTAAAGTAACTAATAATAGCCCCTACTGGTTTACAAGTTGTGTTCTGAAAAACTTGCATAAATGCTAAATAGGACTGAACCACTCAAACCCAGCATCGCTTTTTCACATTGCAGTACGGCTGCAATCAACTCATTTTGCACTTATTATATTTGCAGATATTTTTATTTCGAATAAGGTGAAATACATCGAACACTGAAACATATCTCCCACACGTAAGAGACGACGCTGAATGATATTAATACAAAATATTTAATGTAATGAGAATATCGCGGTGTTGAAAAATGATAAAGAAATTGAAGCTACAAACAACAAATAATGATTTTATACAAACAGTGAAAATCATGGACTGAAACAGCGACGTGTACAAAAAGCAAGTTTTATATAACCTGTCCGGAAAATAATCACATATCATTGTGATAGTGTTCGATAACAGACGACGATGACTCGCAGCTTTGAGTAGGTGTGCTTATTACCCGGATAGCAGTAACAGATCAAACAAAAATGTGATACCCTTATGAGTTTCAGTACACCCGATATATATTGCCAGTGAGAGAACATAAAAGGAACGCAAATGAGATTGAAATACGAATACAACAGTTGCAAAAGCGTATATATTCCTTTACATAACGGGCTGTTGCAAGAATGCCAAGGAAACTGCAAAATTAAAAAGAACATGATACATATGACAGAAAACCGTGGTCAAATACATCAAAGTTGTTCCGGATATTGAAATTGGTAAAATATGCTACATATGTATGACGTTCAAGCACCGGCTTCAGCAACGAATGACTGCGTAATTAGTGATGGAAATTGATATTTATAACGAACCCCATAGGCCTACTATCTCCTTCGAATAGCTCACCTTGCTCCTGCCCTAAATGTAAGCAGATACCAGCTGCTGGGCGCTATAGGGAGACTGCAATCGCACAGAAACCACATGCGATCCACCTTCAATAGCAAACACAACTCTGTTGCCGATATAGTATACGCAGACTCACTGATACTTTGCTCGCACTAAAGCAAGCGACGCAAACAAACGTACACGCAGAAACGCAAATACGCGCAGGAAGAGTGACACAGTTTTCGCGTATAAGATTGAGCAACACCATAACACACGGCTATAGCTCGTCGTCGGAGCTTGGTCGTCGGAGCGCGGTTGAGTCGACAACGCGCCCGTCACAGCCGACGCCAATTTCCATTCGTCATCGCCTGCCTGCGCCGCTGTTGTCTCGTCGTTCAGCTAGCCTCGTCGATGCGTCGCGCCTCAACGTCGTTACCGCGTCACCTAGATGTCGCGCACCACACATTCCGGCCCTCGTCGAATCAACATTCTTCTTCCTTCTCTTCTCTGTGAATTTTCGTGGCGTCATGGTTCGAGCGACGATGGGAGGGCAATGTGGCAGTGGATGGCGTTGAGACGATGCCGTTAACAGTGACGTCAAATGTATTCGACGCAGAGCGATAAGTTCGTTGTCAATGTCAATACGACCGCGGCGATTAACAGTAAAAGGCTGACGCGAGGTAACGTCGAGTCTGTAACATCACCACCACCATCATTATCATTACTTCAACAACAACAACAACAACAACAACAACAACAACAACAACAACAACAACAACAACAACAACAACAACAACAACAACAAGGAATTAATTGCGGTTCTAAAAACAACACAGTCTTTGCGAAATCTTACTGAATTTATATTATAGACGATAATCACAAAATATGTCAGGAAAAGAAAGAGGAAATTGTGAGAATAACGAAAATTTGCTTTCAAAGAACGTACCATCAGCACAATACTACAAGGCTAGACAAGATTAGATTGTCTGGCTTCTGAAACCATATCGCTGCAAAGGCGAAACTCTATCAAAAAGAAAAAAAGATTCAAGCTATGACAGACAAACAGTAAGAATGGTCCTAAGATATATATCTCATACATACACGCAAGGCGTCAAGCAGCTAGTAAAGTCCAAATTCCAGTATTTTTATCTTACTCAAAACCTGCTCAAAATCAGGCATTAAAGTAAGCAGGTTCTGAGCAGGGCTGCCTTGTCGCAGACAAGTCGGCACAAGTTTCAGGCTTTTTCTGTTCACAACTTGTTGTTGTTGGAGGCCTGGTTTAAAGCAGGTTTTTGAGCAAAACAGAAGTAATTAAATTTTGAGCTGAGCGAACCAACAAAGAGAATACAGCCGCACCTAGAGTGCACGAATGGAAATCCATCTTGGGCTGGCGCAGAAGACGTACGGCGGTCGTGATAAATTCGGCGGCATCGTCGTCGTGACAATGGTACTTGACTTTTTTGTACAAACACTGAATAAACTCTTTCGTTAACCTATAACCGTACACATAAATAATAATAATTAGAAGAATACACCCACAACACCATTACTGAAGAAGTATATGTAACATGGTCAAAAACCTTTGACTTGACATACATTTACACAAATCAAAAGTACGTGTGGTGTACCGGTATATGAATTACTTATTACTATAAAGTATTCAACAAAAGTATGACGTGAAATCGAACTGGTATCGAACAGTGAACTTTTCAGCGATACACCAGTACGTTACAGACAGCGTTATGTGACCGCCAAAAACTGAACATGTGTCATGGGGGAATATTTCTAACAAACAGGTATGAACCTTTCACTGCGTTAGTGCGTTCCATTTTTCATTATAGCCGGAAACAGGTGGGTATCAGTTGTTAATGCCCCTTTAAGGCAGAGACATAATATAGGCATTGGCAGCAGCAGGAAATAGTGCCATATTATAGTTTTCGAGATTTGACACTGCAGTGCAGCAAGGTCGTAACTTCAGGAGTTTATTATGAGAGCAGAGGGCCGTATCATCGGTAAGTGGAAGCAAAATCAAATTCAACTCGACGGTCAACTCGAAATTTAAGGTAATTTAAAGATTAGACAGCGAATTCTTGGTGACAGATGCAGACGTATGCACGTCAGAACAGAAAATACACTGAACAGCAATCAGCGGTTATGACGACTATGTGTAAGTTCTGGGCATTAAATATAGCGTGATGCGCACGCGAACCGTGCGTTATGGTCTGCGTAGTTGCCGTATCTTGGAAGCTCAGATCTGGAACACGCTGCATTCTCATCTCAAAGACGTTAGTAATAATTATAAGCAGTTTATGTCGGGCTTAAAGACTTTGCTCTTTGTTCAAGGCAGCTCTGAAAACAATACAAGTTTAAGCGGTGCCACGCAAATGTTAGATTTGACTGATTATTCCGAAACAATAACAAAGTCACAATAACAGAGTCACCTTATTGAAGTTGTTAGCCGTACAAAATCATGCTTATCGGTTTTCTGTTTTTTATTATTTATTTATTTATTTATTTATTATTCTGTTTCGTTAGTTCTTTTAGCAGGTTGAGTATTGTCTATCGTGTTACCTTGCAAATACTTTTGATTTAGTGAACAATTTTAGTCCGATACATTAACACGTGCGAGTGTGCGACTAAATGCGCAACTTGAAACGTGAATATCTAGCGTCACTGTCCATCAGTAAGTAGATGAACTGATGAACTAAAGTCTCGGCACAGTATCATATTAACTGAGTCAAAGCATCTAATAGCGTAACGTCAGTCTGATAATGAGCTTAATAACACTGGTAGGTGCATGTCAGTGGCGATGTAGAAGTCAATCAGTCAGACAGAAGCACAGACAGAGATTTAACAGGACAGCCAGTGAGATAGAAGACCATACCGGCAGACATCGTCGCTGGTGCGTGCCTTCAGCTCTTTTTCCATATGATACGTCTTGTTGCACGTTTTAATAGAGGCGCTGGTGGCCGGCTGGGCGTAGCAGCTGTTATACTTGACGGCGACTGCGTCACAGACCACACACGCACACATGCAGATCAGTGGCGCATCTAGGATATTACTTGTTATTTAAATAAATAAAATAGGCACCCAAGACATAAACCTTATAACGATTTAGGCGACAAAATAATGTTTTAATTAGTAAAGTTTTCATAATCTGCGGCACCATTTCTTAGTTGCACTGCGTCTTGCGAACTTGAGCTATATAAATGTCTTTGATAATAATAATAATAATAATAATAATAATAATAATCTGAATATAAAAGCTGCAAATTTCAGGCGAGACCTTTTATTTACTCTTCATAATCGATAGAGTGGGCAATTAGTATACAATAAATATGAAAAATGTACCAAATAAACAAACCAACAAAAGGCCACTGAATTATAAATAGGCGCCGTTTACAAAAGGGTCACTAGGGGTGACAAGTGACCCTAGTCACCCCACCCTAAATCCGTTACTGTAGGTATGCAGACATTATTTGAGATCAATTACGCCAAGAACGAATGAAAGAACGCCGCAGTGAGCGCGCACATGTCAACTGCGATGCTTGTCAGCACTGGCGGGTCACAGCTTGGCAGTGACGCGGTCTCCAGGGGCACCTTCTGGCCGCCAACCGAGCCCTACTATCGCATCGCCTTGCGTCCTTACGACGTCTGTTTATAACCTAATTTGCAACACGCAAATCCGGAATCTACTAATGATAGTAATGTAAACTCGGACAGGTGGCTCGAAATCAGGCGATGTTTACTGCCGGCAATTTTTACCATTTTAATGAACTCATCACAGCTGACGTGTGTTGGTTGCGACTAAATAACGAGTAACAAATTGAATAAGTATCGCTATAAATAGAACAGCTTGATAAGCGGGTGCCAAATTTCGACGAAGTAACGCCATACAAAGCAGCATCAAATATCAGTCAAAGATTAATTGAAAATGAAACATGATCACAGTCGACTATTATAAGTTTTACTCCTAGTCGTTATTCTCTCTAAATTTCATTTCACCACTGTCATTAATACTGCATTTCTGCGTGTGAACTGGGAAGTTACATGCATGCATCTTTTATTTGCTGTTGTCCAAAGTGTTACGGAATTGTTATTTTTAATACTTACACAACGCTGCTTTATTCCATTACACTTCGAACACTGCGTATTATTTACTGCATTCGTGTTGATTTTGTTTCGTGGTTGTGACGAGATGTGGAAGGTAAAGCATACATGCACTTCGTATGCACACATGGGCTATGCAGAGTGGGTATCCGCAGAAAATTTCCCGAAAATTTCTTCCACCTTATTACCATGTGTTCCCGCCGACTCATTCTACGCTACCATTTTGCCACTTCTAAATTTTCCTTCTAACAGTGGCGTAGTGTGTGACTGATTGTGCAGTGTGATGCAGCGATATGCTACCTAAGTAAAAAAAAGTAAAGGCCGATATAGCTCTTCCTGGGAACTCCGTCTCAGAGCTACGGGACGTCACTTGCCATAAGGGATCACACGGTGTTACCTGCTACCCGACACAAGTGAACGCGCACCGCCTAACCCCAGTCATGCATGCAGGCTGGTAGCCTGGTATTCGATTTACCTACCCCGGAGGAATGGAAGGCTTTGACCTAGTCGACTTGATAGCGCCCCGGCCGGGAATCGAACCAGCGACCTTTCGATCACGAGTCCAACGCCGAACCGCTGCACCACCAAGACAAGCTTTTGCAAGGATGCAAGTTTTGTTGCATTTGAAAATCTCTCTGAGTTACGACAGTGCGACAGTTCTTCATCTCATATTTTGATACAAGTAAGTGGTTTAGGGACACAGTCGCTAACGTTCAGCGTACCCGTAATCGTCAGGGTTATTTTCGTGAACGAAAGCGAAACGATTGGCCTTTCGTGCACGAGAACTAGAACAAGCACAACGAACTCAGCAAGAACAGAAATAAAAGCAACGTTTAAACTAAGATAAGTTAACACTACTCACCGTGTCTAGCCTGTTTGCAAATATATGTAAGGCTGGCGTTGAGTCCGAACCACGTCTCTTTGAGGTCGTCAGTTGGCGCGAGACGTACCGACGTGCAGACCAGTCCAGCGAGACGCACGCAGACTCCGGTGTCGTTGAACGTTCTGTACAGGGCACAGTACAAACTG
>Ga0056131_1000256_pt1 | contig 12041 bp, 8 predicted proteins | sample WorMetLIZISLAND1_2_FD_67480 | JGI IMG/M metagenome (GOLD analysis project Ga0056131, IMG submission 67480) | Marine gutless worms symbiont microbial communities from Max Planck institute for Marine Microbiology, Germany - Olavius clavatus LIZARD... ...
ACTCACCTCACCCAATAATTAGTAAAAACCTGATTTCGTACAATTCATAATCATCTCGCTGGACGAAATGAATTATGTATTTTAGTTTAAAATTTTAAAAAAATATTATTTTTATTTTGGCTGCTGTCTTCTTTCCGAAAAAATAGCGATTTCCCGAAAACTATTGCTTTGCCCGACTCGGGAGCTGCAGCACGTGGAAAAAGCATGCGATTTTTAATCAGTTAGAAAATATATTTGTATCCCAAATAGAACTGACGAGATATGTTCACAACTTGGATAAATTGGTACCGCGCATTTTGTGGTTATACAATGTTGTGTTAGTTCTTAAGTTTCGTACTATGTTTTCCTATTGTAGGCCTACTAAGAGACACGGATGATCGCTAAGTTAACTGTCGTCACATATTACATAATGTAGCTTATAGGGAATAAGCACTACGGCCAACGTCACAATACTGTTACTACTAGGCAGTAGGCCTACATAGGCTACAGCGATGCGTTCTTCTATCATAGGAATCTTTCTAGGCCTACTCGAAAAAGTAATTAAAAATGAGAAAACCGTTGTTGTCGTAATATAAGATGATCAAGACATTATAAAGGCACACGGAATTGCTATAACAGTAGTAAATCATTTACGGCACAACATAACGAGGCTATATTAACGTGAAACGTCCTTCTAGCCAAGTCTGGATGCGTGGCGTGGCACAAAATTTATAGTCGGACTTCCGATTGGCTTGTCGCACATCGGTTCTGTCTACACACTCTACACATACAGCGGAGTAATAAAATTCTACAGATATTGTGAGATATTTATGGAAAATGTGGCTGATTGTTTTCGTCACGTTATTTCAGCAATCCGAGTGTATAAGATATGATAACACACTAGGCTATACGTGCCACGCAGTTCACTGGCCTCTAGAACTTGTAGCATCGCTGACTCGCCAGCTTCTGCATCTGTCATCACCGAGCCACATTTCACGTGACACTGTATGCACGGTGAAGCATAAGCTTAATTTGATGGTGTATCATGTACCAGGTGTTTTAACGTTTGATCATATTTTCATCAAATTTTGACCGATTTTGTAATTTCTTTCGTTGGAAAACTCAACATTCAGTAGTAAGTTGAGTAAATAAAGTGATCATTTAATAGTGGACCACACTCAAACGCTTCGATACACTACCTTTTTGAAATATGTACACAAGTTTATTCACCAGTTTAAATGGTAGAACTGGTAGAAAGTATACTTAATTAAATAAATATTGAAGTAATTAAAAATACAAAGGCATAAAAAGTCGGAAACTAACAGAGGCCTAACCGGTGCACTGTAGCCTATGACATTTTTGCTGCAAAATGAACTCCGAGTCGCTGAATCCAACGGCGTTATCAAAATTTTAACACGAAGCTCTAAAATGTTTTAGTGCACACGCAGTAAAATTATGGCCAAACAAGTTGCCAAACTTATTTACCAAGTTTATTCTAATGTTAACATTCCATAAGTTAGTGTAGCAATTACCGTTCGAGGCTTATTTCGATTTTTTTATTACTTTATTTCAATATGCCTGTTAAGCGTGTTAGTGCAAAAATGAAAATCGGTAAATGTTTGGTGATATTATTGCAAAAATCTAGATAGCTGACCTTTATTGACCACTGAGTAGTTAACACAGTGCGTTATGTGTCCAGAGACCGCGAAATTCAACCGTTTTTATTGCGACCTTTTAACGTCTTCTGTACTACATTGAGACAGGACATGTAAAATTTCAAATAAGACTAAAACTATTGATAGTATGGTTGAACGTCACATGTTTTAGTGTTTAGTGTGTAATTTTTTTATGAGTATGTGTGTAAGTTTTACCTACTTCTGTATTGTAAAGTTTTTAGCCGATCGTACTGCTACACAGTATGATCGGCTATTGGCATCATCCTGTTGTCCGTCCATCTGTCCGTCCGTCCGTCTGTCTGTAACGCTGTGCATTGTGGCTCTCAGGGTCGGTGTACAGGGCTAAAAGTTGTTCCAGCGTGTTCCTAGCATGAAGTTCCTATTTGTCCCTTTTGACACTTTTGCTGTAGGATGGATCGTTTAGCCACAAAATGCACCACAAAAACGAAGTGACAAACGCCATAAGTGTCTATGGGACTCAGGCTGGGAGTCGAAAAGGCACGCCTCGTTTGTCAACAAGATGCAGATCCGCAGTAATTGTTGGATCCGCGGACTGACAGCAAACGGATTTTTTATTCAGAGGTCGAGGTGTTGCGATCACAATTAACAGCGTTAAAATACTGCATGCAGTACGATCGGCTATCACAGCAATAGCTGAGCTTCTTGTTCTAATTGTCTTGTTACGATGTTTATTGGTGACATAACGACACGTGCTTGATGTCGGTTGTTTCAAGAAATCTTTCTCATGAGTATTAATAATGCATTATAATTTTGCGAGAAATATATTCGTCATTTGTTGATAAGCTCTAATTGACGTAACAATGACATATGCCGGGGTTCGTCATGTCACAGAAAGTCAGGAAACAGTCTCGTGCGTTGCGCGGCAGTATGTCTCTGCATGTCGGACTAAGTGCTCTCTTGTCTTTGCTCGCTTGCTCTCTCGCCCGGTGGCCATTCATTTCACCGTCGCCGCCGCCGTAGCCAAGCCACTCTTAAACAATTCACCACAATTTGATTTGGGTCTCTTTACTACAGCCATTACATCGTCGTCGTCGCCGGCAGCCGAGGAGCTCCTGGCCGTGATCATGAGTGTGTACACTACACGGGAATCTGCCAGGCTAGGTACGGCGGGCACTTGCCGGCGGTCAGTGTGTTTCCTCCCCAGCTGCCTCGTCAACACGACATCACATCTTCCATTTGTCTATTGTTTGTTTTCATCCTCGTGCACAAGTATAGATGTCTCTCTGTTATATTATGTTTCTCTGTGTTATTAGGTTATATAGTTAGGCTACTGTATTTCTTTTGAATTGTTTTTATGTTTGCATGTACGTTTGAACGGTTTGATATGTGCATCAAATTACTACTTGACTTGACTTGACTTGACATCACTTACTGCAGAGAACAAATGAACACTAGAAAAGCACGGGACAACACTGTCTGGGTACGTTGTCGATTTAGCTCACTGATGACGCGCTGGTTTCCATATCGACTCAGTTGCTGTACCACGGACACGGCTAGTACTGGGATGGTTACCGAGATTTCATTGAGCCTGAAACAGCGCACTCGACGCTATTGAATTAGTCGCAAAATACGGCGGTTGCGACTAAGTGAATGAATGCTGTAAAGATGTTCTTCGTTGATTGCACATCTTGTCCAGCTAGTGTTTAACACTGTTTCTGGTATACGACCGATTTCTTCTAATTTACCAAGTAACTAAACGCTATGAAGTTATCGTAGAAGAGAGTAATTGGTGGCCGCCATCTTGAAACTATGACGTCATATCGGAAACTGAACTCCGTCAATCTGTGTGTATTTACTTGAAGAACAATCCCGCTGAAGGAATGAGGGAGAGGAAAGGGAATGGGGAATACGCCTTGGTTATTGGGGAATGCCGCCATGGTTGTTTTTAGGGAATCGCTCCTGGGACTATCCGATGCCAAGACCTTATGATATTAGCTTTATTCGTTTAGTCACAGCACTGGCGTGTGACGGACGGACCACGCCAGCGAATGCAGAGCTATTGTGCGCACGCAGTTACAACAAGTATAATATTGACGTAGGCTAGTTTACTGGCATTTTGCCACTTAGCCGGGGCAGCACTTTTGCAAAGCGAGAAATTTTTAGGAAAGTCAAAAAAAATTCGCTTATAGTTATAGCTAAAGTGCCGCCCCTCTAAAAGTGCCGCTCGGGGCAACCATATTTCTCATGCCCATAATTTTCATCGAATTACTGAGGGGACTACACGCGTACAGTATCGCGTGGCGGACATAAGCCCCCGGACTGAAGCCCCCCGGTACAGAAGCCCCGCCGAAAAGGTACCTAGGACAGAAGCCCCCTAGATCGAACAGTTATCAGGACAGAACCCCCTGTAGCCAAGCTCTCAAGACCAAATCTATCCTACCATGCAATATTTATTATTATGCCGAAATAGCACATGAAATAAATCAGTAATCTTTAAGAAATTAAAACGCATGTAAACTTCAAACAAAGTACTAGCTTTCCTTCTTTATTGTTGTCCGTGAACTCCGTTGTTGAACTGCAAGTACATGTACTCACAGTCACAGGTAATACTTTAATATACATGCAGTTTTTCCGTTTCATACTCGTCACCTGTTGTCGACTTGAAGTACAAAGAGGCTGACCACAGTGAGTGAGTAGTATAAGCGGGTCGCATATGAGCAGAACCTAGTTTACCGGAAAACTTCTTTAGTAGAATACCTAAGCTTCAGCTTAAACCTGCGGTTGGTGGAAAATGGAACGAAGCGGTCCAAAGTTCACAATGTTTCTTTTATCGTACCGCTAATGAGACTATACACGCGAAAACAATTACGTCGTACGTGTTTAGCCGTAACTTTTTGCATACATGGTTGAGGAGCCGGATTTGTGATTTTTTCTGTCATGGGGGCTTTTGTCCGGGGCAGGTTGGATCTAGAGGGGCTTCTGTCCGAGGGTCTTTGGTCGGGGGGGATAATTCAAATCTAATGAACGGAAATGTTGTATGTGGCCCATCTTGTTCGGCTGCTGACGTCGATCTTCACCGGAATAGGATATGTTGACAGGTATAACTTGAGTCAAAAACAGCAGTGCAGGTGGTATAGGTTTGTGGGTCGGTCGATCTGTCTGTCTGTCGGCAGTCGATATTCAGTGGTTGGCGGGCGCTGATGCGACACGCTCTGCTGGCTCAGCAGACCTGACAGAACAGTGCTCGTTCACTGTTCATCAACACCCTCGATCACTCGCATCGCCGACGGCTTCTTTATACATTATTAATGGCCGATATTATTTTCGTGATTTCGACTGGCAGTTATGATTATGATCATTGTCGCCGCGCTCAACTTCTCTTTCCCTCTCTCCCTCCCCGGGGGGGGGGGCTAATCTCCTCTGTAACCCGTCTTCAGTTCGAATTGACCGACGCCAGGAGGGCAAGTGAATGTTACGCGGCTGCTGGCACGTTGGAGGCAACAGTTCGTCCAAGATCGATAAGACAGACTACAGCGGCAACTGTTCGATATACCTCGCACGCCTCGCACCGCTGCCGAGAATAGCCCGCCTATATAACTGCTCATCCGAGGAACCGCATTTTATAACGGCAATAATTGCCTGCCTGCCTGACTGCTGCCTTGGAAAAACGCTGCATAAGGATCCTGGAGATATGGGGGAGACAGAACTCGTTTTCCCGCGTGCCCCACTAACACTGGAAAACGGCGGAACAAGTACGAGGCGCAGAAGACGAGGAAAGTTCCCTCGTGTCCCACAAAACTCGTCTTTGGTAGACTTTACATTCCGCACGCAAGACTGGCACTGCAGTTAGCGTCGCTTGACATTCGCTGCTTTTGTAAGATGAATAGAAGCATGCAAACTCGGAGCTGTTTTCGACTGCAGATATAGCAAAACTAGTAGGCCTATCTAGTTTACGACTTGAACACTATACTGCGGTCAGTACATTTGGACTCAAATATAATTCGATATGTTTTCAGTCAATTCCTTCCGTGGCAAGATAATTTCATATAGCACCCACTGATGCCCGGATATAATATAGCAGTAATCGGATTGGAGATAAAACGAATTAAAGCTTAGCCCTCAAGTATAATTCAGCTTATTTTGCATTATAGGCTGTATCAAATCAGACTCAGACATTTTGCATCTGAGCCGGAATAAATATGGAAAAAAATCTCAAAAACTGTCAGATTTCTCGAAGTTGTTTATATGTAATTTGCCTTTCTTACTTTGTTTTGAAATGCATCATTTCAAGAAAGAGTGTGTCACACAATCGACAGAGGCTGGGGTTTGGCCCCAGACTAGATTCGGCATAGAGATACCCCGGGAAAAATGTGGGAGGAAAGGAAGAAGCGGGAAAGGCAGAAGAAAGATATAGGAATGGCGGGATGGATGTCCTTAAGGTTTAAAGTACCCAATTTACAAACATTTCTGGCTGCGTTCCTGGTGGTCTTAATGTAAGTGATAACACTGGTTTACAGAGTTTACTGAATATTTCCAATATCAACGCTGAAAACTTACTTAACGAAGCATTTGCATCAGTTATCTAGTTCATCGGACTCCCTTTAAGGAATTTGAAGTTAGCGCCAATCGATTTTATTTTCAGTTTTTTTTCGTTAATTTTCCATTTTTGACAACGGTACATGTAGTAGACTAAGCTGGCCATCGTCGACGTACGTGTACAGTGTACGTCTGTCTATACGACTGGAACTAGAATCACGAAATCTTCACGAATGGACAGCCCAGAGTTTAGTTTTTGTCATAAGATTCATCCAGAAATTCGACAGGGTGCATCCGAGCGAGAGAGTGTAATGACATGGAGTTGAGAAAAGTTGCGATTTTTTGGCACTGAGGTCGCCGTATCTCCAAAATAATGCAAGTTAGTACCAAGGTTGCTATTGATCACTATTAGGACGTTGCATAGGCGCTTTCGATAGGTACTGAAATCAATGACCTTCAACGACTGTTATTTATTCACCACTAGTGGTAGCAAACTGGAAACATAAATAAATTTATGCAAATGCACTACATGTATATGCCAGTTGCCACAATTACGCATTCTACTGCATTATACTCCTAAGTGTGTTTTACGTAGCTAGAATGACCTTGAATGACCATTTAATCCGGCTATGCAGTTTCTCTGCATTTCTGAGCGTCTATAGAGTATGTTTAGTGCAGGCCTACAATCATGCATTGCATTATCGTATCGTATGTACATGTATATATCGGGAAGATTCGGCTGCAGTGTAGACAGTTCTGAAACAAAAGTAATTCGGCAAATATGCGGTCGTACTGTTGCTATTCGTAGCTGAATCACGTGACGTAATTGATGCCCAGTGAGCAGCTGTGTCAGGTGGTCTGTTACTGTTGACTGATGCGCAGTCTAATCCAATCTCTGTAACATTCGTTATTCGCCCATGTATTGTCTTCAGTGTTCAATGCTGTTTCATTAGTATAGGTTTACTCTATTTATTTTCGTGTTTGCTTTGTTTATAAACGCAGTGATAAATTGGCGATATCAAGATATCATTACATGCAGTAGGCTATTTGTCTGCCATGATTTTGTTACCTCGTTGCGTTAGACTCAATCAGCTAAGACGGTGTTGTGCGTAATTTCATAGACATACATAATTATTACTTTTTTGCGTAATAGTAATAGTTATGTATGTCTATGAAATTATGCACAACACCGTCTACGCTGACTGAGTCAACCATAAATGTCTTTAAAAGTGTGACCGAGCATGCATCACGGCGCTGTGGCCATCAGAGAAGGTTCGTTTTATGTTTCAGTCTGTCGTCGTGACGTCGTCGTTGGCTATCATAATTCAAATCTAAACTAAAAGGACACAGATCTCTGCCTGCTGCTGGTAACTGACTCGTGTACTAACGGCTGACAGCTTCAGCTGACAGTTACAGACAGTAATAAGCTATTTCCAACCGCTGCAGTTTTGTCGTTGCGCACATGTTCGCGTGTAATGTGTATGGACGTGCCCGTGAAAATTTAAACGCGCTGCAGTACGAGCAGGAAACTACGTGGATCAGTCAAGTGTTAGCTTATTGTTAGCTGATGCTCTACGAAGGCAGAACTGGTTACTTTTTTGAGCCACAGATTACAACATTTAAAATGGACGAATAAGTGAATCAAAATAAATCACACCCTTTTATTTGTGCAATAACTTTGTCAAGCTAAGCTGTAATTTGATTAGATTTAGTAGTCACTTATCTAAATGGATTGGTGAAAAAATGAGTAAACGACGAAAAAATTGTCCACCTCTCCTGATGGCCATTTCTACACTACCACATGAAACGCGACATATGACAGGAGATCCATCCGGCATGTTATTGTGACAGCTTTAAACGGTCTCCGACAATCCTGTTTAGTCTATAATCGAGTGGTAAATGCACTAGAGGTTTCTTTAACGGAATGTGCTAACATAAATTCAAATTTTACTCACTTACTGACTTCGTCACATCTGAAGTTTATCTCGTAATGAAGATAGCTCACGAGTAGTAAGAACGCTGACTGCCCGTCTGTGGTAATGAGTTGTTCATCATGTCGTGTTAACAGAAAATGATGCGCAGTGTGACTCTATGCGAGACCGACAGCGCTATCGCGTTATAGGCCTAGACTTCTTTCTGCGAGAAATGTTTCGGTTGGCGCGCTCAGTCGAGTGACATCATATTGATACGAAGCGCCGACGCCGACGATCTGTAAAATACAGAACGACGGAATTAAATTTTCCGACGGACTTCATACAGGCAGCGCAGTGCCGCCGCGCCACACTCTGCCCCTTTATCGGCGGGCGCGTCATCGGCACGTTTTATCACGCGTCCGACCGGGCGCGACGTGCAGACCACCGGCGAGGCGAGGGGACCACACGGGTAGTCGGCCTGACCGTCGGGATCATCCGTCATCGGCCGCTATCGCACTGGTCGCGAGACCAGCACAATATTGCGCTTGTCTCCACGTCAGTTGCCCCGATGCCAATTTATACGGCTAACGCAATCGCAGCGTGGCGACTGCAGCAGATGCTACTGCTACTGCAGCCAGCACGTGTCCGTGCCTGGCGTTCCCACAGAGAAATTGGACGTGCATATCGCTGCTGATGATTCTATTGTACCCGGCGATAAAGCCGATGATGCCTCGTCGTCTCCACAAACGCGCATTTGATTACGTACTGCGCACCTGATCGTCCCTTCGTTCCTATTGCCAGCATTGACAGCAAGCCCAGTATGTATACAGTGTAGTGTAGTGCATTACTGGCACTGATACTGCTGTATTCTAGCTGATAGTCGCAACAGGAAACAACTTATTTTACGCAATACCTTCAAAGCTTCAACGAACTCATACGGTAGTGAGTTTGCAGATTTTGATCCCATGATTGTGTAGGCCTATCATCGGCGCTGCCAATTTTACGACAAAAAAATTGAGAGCCAAGACAACAACAGAAGGCTGATAGAAAAGCTCGCGCTGTGAAAAGTGACGAGCACTTAATCAACCGTTTAGGTGATAAATGTGATTAATTAAGTTATGTGGGAAGCTTCACAGACACACGGCAGAAGATCTGGAAGTTGGAACGACCTTCTTCAGAAACCAGTGGTAAGCACTCTTCGAAACCTTCTTAAGCGTCTGCACGCGTGCGTGGACAAAGCTGAGGATACTTTGGACATTGCATATGACAGACATTCCGTATAACGTCAATGATCGTAATTTACTATTCAAACAGTTGTTTAACTGCTGGTGATGTACTGTAGTTAAGTATTCTGGTTGAAGAAAACTACACATCAAGGCATATGGCTCAAGCCGGCACACAACATATAATCGTTCTATGCTTTGAGCATCCAGGCCGAACTCTACATCACTGGACTAGACTTCAGGACTAGCTTAGCCTACCAGCACACGTCATGGTCAGACACACCATAGGCTATCAACGAGAACGACTGATCGGACTGAGTAGTTCCGATAGGTGATGGACGATCAGTCTGGATTAGAGCGACAACTTCAGCGTAACGTCGCAGACCAACAGTCACCGTATACAGTACACTTTACCCCGGACACTGGCTTAACTCTGCACTGGTCACTCACATTCTGGCCACTGTGACAGACGTTGATGCGTGCGTGTGACGCATTGGGAACAACATATTCGCCAAACAACTTGTCTTTTTGAAATGATTTACCACTGTGTGAGCTATAGCTTGCAACCTTTAAAATACATATACTAGCTCAAACTCATCTGCATCATGTAACAAATAGTACAAAGTTGGTAGAGTGGTCCTTGGCGAATGTTATGTTTGGTACTGCGAGGAGAGGACTTTGCGAAGTGCTCATCCGACCGCTGTACTGTACCATACGTGAGTTTTTGACAGTTTCCCCAGCAAGGATCAGTCTATCAGTCACTCACTACACTGCTGTGTCTCACTCATGTCTCACTTCATCTTTGTCGTTCTTCGACGATAACTCGAACAAATAATTATTGACAAACTTATTACGCAGACTACAGGTAATCGAAAGATGGGTTCATTTTCCAAACTAACGTGTTTAGCGCGGGAATTATGTCGAACCATGAAAATCAAAAATTTAGCCACATAGTGCAGATATTCCTAATGTATAGGCTACGGTCACGTACAGTGTTAGGATGTTAAGCACCAAACAAAACTTGCGATTAAGAAAAGATCAATAACAGGATTTATTACACACGATAAAGTTGTGTACCAGCTTATCAGACTGTATAGGGAGTCGAGACTCCAGTTTCCAACCTCCAGTTAGGTGAGATAATAAAATAAAACCATCTTTCGATGATCCATAGTATGAGTAATATATGCTTGCGCCAAAAAATAACCGTACTCCGAAAATTCTTGATCGCGTTATCATGGAAAATGAAGTAGCATGATTTTAAGACAGTGTACTATAGCCTACATTGCTTTCTAAAGGTTCCTTGCTGCGAGCGTCAATGACTCGCGAGACTGGCAGCCTACGTATACGCCTTACCGGATTGCAGGGATGGACAGCGCGAGACTGGATAATGCAGGAACGTCAAAGGCGCGGCACGGTAATTTGCTAATGAGTTTTGATCAAACGGCGGCACCTCAATGCAAAGTGAGCCGTCTGAATCTGTATCCGTTCCTTGATCATCTGCATGAACTAATTCACTGTGACCAAATGAACGACGTCGCTCGTCTTCGCAACGGTTTCTACAACATTGGTAGACCGAAGAAGAAATCAAACATGCTGACCGACAATTAACGTATCAAGTCATGCCTTTCCAGGTTCGTTATCGGCGCTTATAGTGAGCCACTCCGTCGACGCTTTGACGGAAACCTTACAGCCTCGTCGAGACAGCAGCAGCAGCGGCGGCGGCGAGGAAGAGGACAATCAGGCGCCCGTATCAACTGCAACAACGTCAACGGCGTCGGAATTTGCAGCAACCTTAGACGACGACTGATGCGAGGTGTGTATCGTTAAACCATGCACACAAGGGCACAAGGGTTTGGCACTGGTGCCAAGTAGACATGCACGCTTCTGTGACAGCTGTGCAGTGAGAGTGTCTCTAAGCAGCGGCATGTCCTTTTGTCGTGCTGACATGACCAGCACAGAACAGATATCATTTTTGAAGGAGTATGGCCGCAGTGATATTAGTGATTTATCAAGTTGACCTTGAAACACGTCGACAAACTTTACATATTGTAGAACTATCTAGCAATAATCTCCTGTGCGCATTCACTGGAACACAGGAACGTATGAATCAGAGCAAGCGTAAAAATGACCAATCCCAACTACTATGCTTCACCTCTGCATTTCTGATGGATCCGCGTTGTCAGGTCTCGCGTTTTTAGTCGCCCCATCAGTTAGCGTACAGTTTAATCAACAGTTGGCTTGATTGCTGCAACTCGCTAGAGACAATGAAATGCTGCAAAACTCACCGAACGATGCAGCTGGACAGAAAGTCGTCGTTCGGATGCCAGGCCACTCCTTCATCAGCTCAATTGGCTGCCAGTGCGTCATCGTCATGTTAATGTTATAGTCTTTGCTACCCCCATCTCCAGAGCACTTCCTGCAGAGGTGTCGCCTGCAGCAAGACACCCACTTATTGAAACAGGAGCGAATTCATTGCTCGTTTGAAACAGTCTGATGTGATGGCGCAGGTGACTCGTGCAGTAACAAGCAACTGGTTCCAAAGCTGACGGCCGACCACAGCGAATGTTCACCGGCCAATTAAAGTCTGTTGCGATGTACGGGACACAGGTCAAGAATTTATATAACTCGACGGTGCAGACGCGAAAGTCGCGTACAGATTCACAGTCTACATGATAGTGCATTATTAACTGCAATTGCTATCAACCGTTTAACATCACAGGCCCCATTCCGTTACTTTTTACCGCGCGATGCAC
>Ga0056131_1000257_pt1 | contig 12027 bp, 11 predicted proteins | sample WorMetLIZISLAND1_2_FD_67480 | JGI IMG/M metagenome (GOLD analysis project Ga0056131, IMG submission 67480) | Marine gutless worms symbiont microbial communities from Max Planck institute for Marine Microbiology, Germany - Olavius clavatus LIZARD... ...
ATCATCATCATCATCATCATCATCATCATCATCATCATCATCATCATCATCATCATCATCATCATCATCATCATCATCATCATCATCATCATCATCATCATCATCAACAACAACAACGATGATGACGACGACGACAGCAGCAGCAGCAGCAACAACATTAATAACAACACCTAGAATTCGAATGTTGCGACAATACGCTTTGATTAATGGCAGTTTGGCACGGTAATGTATCTTATTTACCCCGGCAAGTTGCTGCATCTGGATTGAGAACGTAACCATGGTGACATTCACAGCGGATGCCCGTCTCTATGTCAACGCACACCTGCTGACACCTGTCGCCGTGTTGCTTGCATCGTTCGACAGGGGGCACCACTGCGCAGCCAAACAGCATTTATCTTTGCAGATAGGTGAAGTAAGTATGTATGTGGTTTTTATATTAGTTGTGTTTCTTTCTCAAGTTTTTTTTATTCTTTTTCTCACAATTTGTACTGTTTTGTTTTATTCAGTGTATCGTGCTTTGTTACTGTTATGGCAGTGTTAGTGACCACTTTGGTCCTTCTGCTTTTAATAAATTTGGATTTGGATTTGGTAATTACCTTTATGCGCGTTTTCCAGCATTCCGTAACGCAACGTAACGCAACGCAACGTAAACGCAAGCTTGCGTACATTTTACGCAACGAACCGCGCCGTTCCGCAGTGCCGCAGCCATTGGCTGAATGTAATCGCAGCTCTGATTGGTCGACTTCGACTCCGGAAAAATTAGAAGTCGTTTCTATTTGCTTCCGGAGCGCCACAAGAAGTCGCAGCGCTGTTGCGGCGTCTGCTGTTGCCTAAAAACTACGCAACACTTCTTTATTGCGTAAAAATCGTGCATTGCGTTACGTTGCGTTCGTTACGAAATGCTGGAAAAGGCGCATTGTTTATCACATAACTTCGCCTACGTTAAACCACGATAAACACAACAACATCATCTATGCAGTGAAAAGTTGAAAACTCTGTATTCATATACAGGTGCAGCAACAAATTTCTGTCTATATCAAGAAACGCAATTAACTCGTGTTGTACGCATGTTTCGTGTATCGTACGTTCTACTGATAAGTAGTACCGGTTAGTAACTGATTTATATAGCGCCAAAGTATCTAAAGAGAAGCAGGACGCTGCGTGATTTCTTAGAAACAGCAAATACAGATAACTAGTTTTAGAAAGCGATGAGAACATCATTAAGAATGCCAATGTGTTCGCCAGTTTGTGTAATTAATCAAATTATCTAACCGCAACCAAAGCTCAAGTACGTTTACACTTTGCTGTATTTGTGCGAATCTGTGCTATATTAAATCCAAAAAAGCAAAATCGCGCCTTTAGCACGTAATTACCAGTCTAAATATCAGACCAAAAAGATGAACTTTCAAAACTGTGATACTGACTATAATAAATGCAATATTCGCACCAGTAACTGTTGTTGACGTTCGAGTCGTGGTGGGCCACGAAGGCGCTGCATTGACAGAAGACATTGCGTTGTCGTCAACGCCAGCTTCAGCAGCGGTTGATGACGCTGAAGCTTCTAAATGAGCTGAATGATCACAGCACGAGACAAACGCACTGACACATTGCTGGCTGGAAAGAAGTGTTGGGGAAGCATTCAGACTACATGGTAGACCAAACTGATCGAACATTGTCCCCAGATGACAGCAGTTGCAGCATTCCTACGCCGACAAATGCGTCATTCAGTAAATCTTCAGCGAGTCCTTCTAATCGTCAACTCCAAAACTGTCGGACATTGTATGTGAGGTGTGTACTGAGCGTACGCACTAGAACTACACATGCAGCTTGAGAAATCTGTTTTGTCAGCACATGCATCAGTCAACGTGATTGATGATTGATTGCTGCGCAGTATAGCGAGTGAGTATGAAAGGAGCAAATGCGTGACACAATGACCTTTCTCCCCGTTTCCTGTAAGCGCCCTTATTTTTAGTTATTTACCCTATTTTTGAAAACATCCCCATAACTATCCCAACTTATCCCCATGTCCACACCTTTAGCTTCGACCGACCACACCATGCAACAAAAGTTCGAAGGATATTCTTCGCCGCGAGGACGGGAAGGAGTTGGAATGGAACGCGTTGCCATTGAAGCGCCATCAAACAACGCCTTCAAGAACCGGCTAGACAAGTACTGGACAGAGTCAGCTGTGTGCGTATATACAACTTATGACTATCGAGCTCACCATCTACAAGTTTGACTGCGAATGGCCGGTTAAACCAATCTCTCTCTCTCCCTCTCTCTCGAGTGGCTAAGGATCAATGCACGCGACCACGAGTTCATGCCAGGTCTCTCGATCTTGTGACATCAATTAACCAACAAAATGAGAACTGTCGGTGCTAATAACCTTAGCGTCCTGGTTTCCTTGGTAGTCGTGTAGGCTGCGGCAAGTCGACTGCACGAGTGCCGTCTGACGTCCAACATGACACTGAGCTGATCGTCTCTCCAGCAGACAGCACACGTCCAAGGCCGCAATACACGCCACGGCATCGTCGACATCCGCCACTCCGGTCTGCCGGTGGGCTGTGACGTCACCGGGATAAGGACCACACACGCCTTGACTCTGACTTGCCCACACGCGACCCAGCTCACAGCATCGATCCACTACTTCTGACCTCAGACCTACCGCAGATAGTGAAGACAGTCAACTCCAATGAAAATCGGGGTAGTCTTAGATAATTATCGTAACAACGGTAACATCATAAACTGTGGACCACATACATAAGTTTATCTACAGCCTTTTACACACCGTGTCCGGACAAGAACCTAGTAAGAGTTATGGTAGACTGACTGCGCCGGTGGTCTAGTGGTTAGCGCACTGGACTGCCGCTTCAGAGGTCCCGGTTCGATTTCGGGCCATGGCGGAATTTGTCGTCCAAGGCGCTCCCAGACTACACTTACAAGCCTTCAGTTCCCCTGTAGTAACTTTTAGCCATCCGGCTACCGTCTTTCAATAAACTTGAGTTGAGTTGAGTTGAGTTACACGAGTGTCTCAGATTCGGCGTTTGGCTGACACTCGCACTATAAAGGATTTTATTTACTTACTTATTTACTTACTTAACTGTGCTGAGTAGACTGGGTATAAATTTGGTCAAATGCAAGGCGGCAAGGGAAAGACTGGCCACAAATTTCACGTGACTGCTCTAATATATGCCGTGGTTTTGTAACGTGAAGTAGCTAACATTTTACGCCCCGATGGGCGATGATCACGTGGAGTTCTTTACTAAAACACTGTCCGGGAGTCAATGTTTGGCCAGCTAAGAAGAAATGGAACTGGCTTGGATACATGCCGAGATGTGATGAATAACAGTGTTGTGGACACTGGGAGACCACAGCTAGGAAGAGTGAGCCCCAATTAAAGAACACCTGGATAAGAGATCGGGAGAAAGAAATGTGAACAACAGGTTTCAGGTAGATCGTGAAACGAAGAAGTAGGTGGTATAGTACAAGACAGCATTCAAGTGGTCCGTGTCCGATAAAGCAAGGCATAAATAAAGCCAATTAAGATTGATTTACCTGCTACACCGGTCAAGAAGAGGACGACGACAATAGGAACGGTTGTAGACGTATGTAGTAACAAGATGCTCATGGTCTGACACTGCAGGTGCTTGAAGTGCATCTTTCATAGCGCCACTATTCTGCAACTCGACCACATCCTACAGTTGTCTAGCTTAACGTCTGTCTGCCTCGGTCCGACGGTTCCTTCGTTTCACAGCGTCCAAACGTGCGCAAAGCGTTGTTTATGAAAACAACTTTCCTGCTTCCACAGCTTGCAGTACGATGCGATGCCACGCCTCCCATCTATCTTGATCGGACGTGTTTTGCGGCTTTGTTGTTAGAGAAAGATATAGGATAAGATCGATCCGTTTGTCCGTTTGTTACAATATGCTGACTTTTGCTTACAAGTCTCGAAACAACAATCACAAACGTCACAACATTAGCGCAACAAATTAGCAAAAGAACGCCGGAGATATGCAAAAAAAGTTCACTGCTGCATGTTAAACGGAAAAGTGTAATTCTTAAAGCCTGTCCACACTGTCGCAGAAAAGTGCGTCTGCAGTGTCGCCGAATTCGGCGACTGTCGCCGTTGTCTCGCCGTTTTCTGCGACAGTCGCACTTTTCTGCGACAGTGTGGACAGGGTTTTAGCTGTACCGTACCCTACCCCACGTATACTGAGACGCTGAAAACGCGGGACTGGGAAAACGTGGGACCATCTAACACGGGGTGGCAGAAGATGGCACCAACGTCTATGGTTCAAGAAGTATAGGCGATGACGCACGTCGTTCATCTTGTGACGCTCTCTACCCGTCCCGCTGAAAAAAATCGTATTTGCACAGTTTGGAAAAGTGGTCCTTGGAAGCCCCGGGTTCAGTTGCTCCATTTGCTCCGTTGTAATCATGAGCATCACTTATCACGAAGAGCAACAGGGCGAGCAGCAGCTGCAGCAGCGACCGGGGTATTCCGGCCGGGATGATGTTTCACAGCCGAGATACCGGCACCAGTTCAACAACAAAGTACCGTACCGACACCGACCTCGGACGCCTCAGTCTGCTGCAGCTGTACTGTCTCGCGTTTTTTCTTTGCTCATCAATACAGCCGCTGCGTTGAGCATAATGCTGACACGAGTGATGGACATGTCCCAAACTCTTGACTGAAAATTACACCAAGGTTAAAGGCACTACCACTAAGGCACATAGTTCTAGCTGAAGTCAGAAATCCTGGCTACATCGAGGGTAAAGCTAAGCCGGATAGATCAGAGAGACGAGAGAAGTAACAAGAAAGCCTTGCTAACGCCTAGGGCAGCGCGCGACAGTGCCCCCTGGTGAATCGGAATACAATACCGGCACTTGGCAGAAAATTGCGTATTTTTCATACCCCTCTCTTATTCGGTGCCCCCGCTCCCTATCTTCCCTTTCGAATTTGGCGGCGAGGTGAAGCGTCAGGAAACTAGAGTCATGGGCTGCTCTGTGGTGAAGGTCACGTAATCCTAACTTCAACCGTCTTTGACTGATCCACCCGTGTGACGGACAGACGGCCAGACAGACGGACGGGCGATGGCATAGCGCGCTATAGCATATATGCTGTCGCGCGCTAAAAACGAAAGAGCAAAATGAGTCAACAGGATAATGTGAGAGGAACGTGAAGAGGATTGGCTCTGAGAAATGTTCCGCGAGCGTTCATGCATGGCACAAGTTTTATGCACAACCGTAAGCACACAATACACACGCGCGCGCGACCACGTCTTGCAGGTTTGCTGTGCAGGTTCTGCTTATTGAAGTTTATTTTAGAGTATTTTGCATGTTTTTAGATGCACTTTTTTATTGCCGAGGGCAAGTTTGTTTGTTTTATGTTTTTTTTAATTTTGGTGTATCTGTCTTGTTTGTTTTGAGTTTGGTTGTCAGTACTAGCGAAATTGATTGCCCGAAAAGACTCATCTCCGAAATGGCCGGTTAAGCCTATTTGTCGAGCGGGAAGTAAAGCTATAATCACTCACCAGCTCAACCAACTTCTGGATAATTATATCTATTGCATTTTGTTGTGTGTAACTTTCTTACTGTCTTCGAGTTATGGCAAACAAGCGAGCGTATATTCTGCCGTGCAGTTATAATAATAATAATAATACATTGTAGAGAACCATAGTGCCCTAGATTCAGAGGCACTGGCGGAAACAGAGGTAAGCTAGCTATGTGCAGTATTGAACAAGTGAGTTTTTAGCGTAGATATAAATACAGGGAGAGTGCCACAGTTGATGACAGCAGGAGACCGAGAGTTCCAAGTTGCAGGCGCCGCACAGCTGAAGGATCGTTTTCCGATATCAGTCCGATACGAGAAACGGAACAGTCGACGACCGCAATGACCGAGTGTCGCTGCGTGCTCTGATGTGATGTGCAGACTAAGATATGCCGGAGTTGACGTAGGCCTATGCCGTATCTTGAACGTCAGTACGGCCAGCTTGTAAGAGACGCGCTGCTCCACCGGCAACCAATGCAGTTCCTTCAGCAGCGAGTACACGTGTGATCGTCTTGGCGCTTGATGAACGATCCTTGTGGCGTTGTTCTGAACTCGTTGCAGCTTGAAGGTGGTACCGGATGGGGCGCCGTGGAGCACAGCGTTGGACGATAGACTGTATAGTCGATCCTGAAAAGGATCAGACTCCATGCGAGCGTCTGTGCGACGTCCATATAATAGTCAGTAGATAACGTAGGCCTATGTGGCGGATCGCCTGTGCGTCGTAGTTGCACGACATGGCCACGGCTGAGACGTGCTTGTCAAACGTCAAACGCCGGTCTAGAACGACTCCAAGTACCTGTTGTCTTCAGCTACAGGCAGCCAGCGACCTTCACCGACGACCGAGAGGATGCTGCCCGTAGCTGGTTGGCAGTTCCCATGATGACTGCCTCTGATTTATCTGGATTCAGTTGGAGTCCGTTTTGCATGAACCACAGAACCAGAGTTTGACGTCGGCCCTTTTTCGGCACTGGATCTGTTCCTGCCAACCTCTGGAGACAGGCCATGCTACGGGGCCATGGTGGAGCGACACGACGGCCCGAGCTGGCTACGCGATGACGACGACGACGACGACGTTTTTCGTGCGTGTCTCAGTACGATATTGAAAGTTCTCAAGACGTATTCTGCCATAATAGATACTTTGTGGGAGTGTCAAATCAATTATCATGCAGGCAGCGTGCTGGTCTAAGCCTTCTAAGGGTAGAGGAAGTACAACAGTAACATTTACGGTAATATGCAAAAGACTGCCCCTCAATGGATACCATTGTTCAGTGTCAGCATCGAATAGGCCGACTTCACGGGCGGCAAGCAAACAGTCACGCTTGAACCCCCAGTGTATGGCGTCACCTTCGCACGGGGACATACATCTGCCACGAGCACGGCAAAGCTATAGGCGCGAGCAGTGACCTTGACGCATGTCTGAATGCCGACCGGGCGCAATGCTGAACAGCCGCAATGCCGCTTAGGACCAGTAAAGCACGCCACGACGGTAACACTACCGTACATGTACATAAACCAGTACAGTCAGTTGAGTTAGTCGTCAGGTCACTTTCAGTTAGTGAAGATTTAGTTAATGTTACTCTTATTCGGTTATTCCGGTTCTGAGAAACATAGTCTTATCGATCTCAACTTGTAGATATTTCCAGCTTTTCATAACTTGTTTTCAGATGTTTTCTGTACCCGACAACAGTTGGCGGTCGGCATCTGCTTACAGACTTCTCAGTAGGCCTAACGGCTCGTCTTGGGCAGTTATGTATGGCGAGAATTTTCGATTCGTTGATTCAAGCTTATTAGTTTCTCGGTCTAAACATAGAATAAGGAAACGTCGAATTGGGCAGAGAAAAACAGCGTTAAGCTGTGCCGATAACAGAAATAAAACGGAAACAAAATTGAAACAAAACAACTATAAAACGTGTTGGTCGAAAAATATATTCAAATGCTAAAACAGTTTCAGCCCGCTTCAGCCATCGCAGTCCAGAATGCGACGGCAAAGTACACAGTACTACACAATGTAGGTGACGTAACTAATCACGACCTTTAGTTAAATGCAGATAAGTCACGCCTATATCGTAATAATAGTAATTTTCAGCGTGTTGTTTCAGAAGTGCGAGGCCATGAGACGAAACTGAAACGAACGTCTGTGTGTGTGAAGTACCTGGGTTACAGCAACTGAAGCGAAGAGATGCTGATGCTGATGATGATGCGGCGAGGTCACGTGGTATCCAGCTGTCTGTGTGCAGTCGTCTTGCTGTGCGGGTTGACGGCTTCAGACGCTGATAGTGTTTATCTCAATGTGCCGGTTACCGAGGTCACTTACTCAGGAGTGTCTTCGTGTCCTGGATTGACGTCTGCTGTGAACAGTGACTTTTCATGGAAACTGGAACCGGGAGTGACTACTGGCCTCTGCACCGCCGACTTCGCCAAACCCTACACTGTCAGTGATAGAAACTATTGATTAATTTTGAATACTGTACCTAGTAATAATTACCGTTATTCTGCCATTTCATTATCGTTATCGTCATTACTCATTACAGTTTGCACTGTTAAAACAAGTCAAACATAATGTGGTACAAAGACACGAGTATTGATGTTATGAATTAAGTCAATTATTATTAACACAGTGAAAAACCAAGTTAAGTAACAAATGTCAATATTTAGGAAATAGTGTATAAAGCAAATTCAGCCTGCATTTCTACTATACATCTCGAGTAAAATAAACAAAACTGATTAAATTAATAATAACAAATTTAATCAGGTAATTATCGGCTTTGAATAAAACGACTATTTTCTGTCATCATACGAGAAAAACAGTAAGTTCAGACTACGTCGATGTGCAGACTATGATATATTGCGAGTTAAATGGATCGTTGCCGATGACGCCACATTACTGTCAAGGTCACGACCCCAAAATCCACGAGGCCTGATAATAATCTCGACAACCGTGCATGATACATAGAGTGTTAGGCCTATAGTTCAAATGGATCACTTAAGTTACAGCAAACCATATGTTGCGTGCCCCATGGTCACGTAACCGATGACGCCACGTGACTCCAAAGGCGACAATAGGCCTAATTATAATACTGGGGTAACTCTCCTTACTGACTGACAATAGTGGTGCAAACTATTAACCAAACGCAACAGGTATCGTGGTAATAGGACAGAATATCTCGATCGTAATGTTATTATTATTATTATTATTATTATTATTATTATTATTATTATTAGAGTAATGACAAAGGGCAGAAGCCTCTAACATGCCAAATATAAAATCAATAAAATCAATAAAAGTATGCAAAGAGAATAAGCAACTAGAACAAGTAAACTTTACAATGTGTAACTAAAAAACTTAAACTAAGACTACGTATAAAAGTGTTAAGGCTAGTGAAGTCAGTATCAGCAGGCAAATCGTTCCATATCCTTGCTGCACGGTAAGTAAAAAAGTTATATCTTGCACTAGAACTGCAGCCAGGAAGGTAGAGTTTGTACTGATGACCACGGTTTCTAATGTCATTGCGCAGTGAAAAGAAGTCGGACAGTTTTAAATCCATCAAACCAAAAACAAGTTTATATGTAAATATTAAGTCAAAACGAAGTCGCCGCAGTTCTAGGCTCTCTAACTTCAACTTTGCCAGCCGCTGACAGTAGGACAGATGTCGCAAGCCTGAGAGTCGCTTGGTGAAACGTCGCTGGACTTTCTCGAGGCTTTCGATGTCTTTTTTCAGTGCTGGGTTCCAGGCGACAGAACAGTATTCTAGGCGTGGACGAACATATGTTGTGAACGCTTTCACCAGACTGTTGATGTCACGAGAGAGAAAACATTTCAAAATCAAATTTGTCACTCTATGTCCTTTAACTGTTAGTTTGGCGATGTGCTTGGAAAACTTCAGACTGTTATCCATGGTAACACCTAAGTCCACGACTTCCTGTACAACAGGTAAGACTAAGTTATCCATAGAGTAAGCAATATCGATTGGCTGATTTAAGTGGAAGACGCAGCATTTGCTGTATGAGATTGGTAACTGCCAAGTATGTGACCATTCAACGATATGATTTAAACCTTCCTGCAGCGAGTACGGATTAGCACAAACATTAGAGTACAACTTAACGTCATCAGCAAAAAGCTTCACATGAGTATCACCAGAGAACAGATCGCTGATATCGTTTATGAACAGTATGAACAGCACTGGACCGAGACAACTGCCTTGTACCACTCCGCTCAGTATAGGAAGCGATCTGGATAAACAGTTACCAACTCTTGTTTGGCAGAGACGGCCAGATAGGAAGCTAGATATCCAGTTTAACAGTGAACCACATGTACCATATGCTTTAAGTTTTAACAACAATTTGCTGTGACAAACGCTGTCAAAAGCCTTGGACAGGACAGCTTGTATAAGACTTTAAGACTTTTGACAGAGGTTAGAGTTGGACATTTTAGCTTAGACAGTTACAAAGATGCATACAGTACCTTTTATGAGGTATTCCGTATAACTACCGTAGATTGGGGTGAGATAGTGTATCGTTTTCGTGAATCTTGTGTTTTTCAGGTGTACAATTTTACGTTGACGCTAGGTGACACTAGTGCAATTCCTTCGTCAATACGAGTGACAGTATCCGGTGACGCCGCAAACTGGACAGTTATCATCAACAAAACTTGTAGCGACACCTACTACCATCGGACGTCTGATACTGAGCTCACCAACTGCGTCGTGTATGTCTGTGGGTTTTTAGCCGATCGTACTGCTGCACGCTGTATCATCGGCTATTGTCATGATACTGTCGTCTGTCCGTATGTCTGCGATGAAGTGTATTGTGGCACTCAGGGTCGGTGTAAGGGATGGAGGATGCATCGTTTATAGCCACAAACGGTGAAAAAGGTAGCCGGAAGCAAAAGCAGGCTTAGGTTCGAAACTGCAAATAAGTAAAATTATGCTGACCATGCATAGCATGCTATTCCAGGCAACTGTCTGTATCTGTACCGTACGTCGATTGCAAATGCAGCACGATCGGCTATCACAACAACAGCTGAGCTTTTTGTTTATTTTAAATGCCTAGAAATGTGTTTCATGGACCAGTGCTATCGCCGCAATAATGGCATTACGGATATCGCCGATATCTATTAGCCCTAGCACTGCTACTGCTACTGCAACAAAATGTTGTCGTTTTCAGATATGGTTTCAGAAACACTTTTCCGTTAGTGTTTTGACGAAGTTCGTCGAGAGACAGCATGAGCATCGTCCTGTACAAAAACTTCAACCTCTGCAGCAATACTCAAGGGTCGTCCCTTGAGCACCGGGTCTATCTCTAGAAAGGATAATCAGATCGAGAAGGGTTAGAGGTAGGGTTAGGGATGGGGTTAGGGTTAGGGATAAGGATCGCCGATCTGAACCAGATCGCCGATCTGAAGCTATCAATTTTGGCGCCTGTTAAATTCAGATCGCCGATCTGAACCTAACATCGTGCCTCCAGAAAAGGCCCATTAAACAAAATACGAAAAATAGTACTTATAGGACATATATCACAGTTTCATTTAGTCATCATTGATCAAGTATAACTCGGAAGACCTAGAACAAAATAGAGCTGTTGTAAGAAGACAGATTCGAAAAAAATATTTTTGAGACAGTCATAAACTGGTGATTTTGGTGCTACCTGATGTGCACTGTGCAGCGCAGAGCGCATCACAAAGCTTAAAAGTCCGACAGGTGTATTCTGGGTAATCAACTGGTCGAACGGCGACTTGGTGTGGCGAATGAATTTCAATCGAGTTATAATCTCTATTGACGGTGAAACTGACGACTTTAACAACAACTACAACGCCTTTCACGTCTCCGGACTACTGTTTCACGCCTTCTCTGGGTAGGTCTTTCTTCTCTGTAAGTAAAGTGACTAAGAACTGTCTTGAAACAAAACTAATAAAATACATCATTTATCAGATCGTAATGAATTTTTTTTATGGCTATGGTAACGGTTGGAGTCACAGATTTATAGTTATGGTTAAGTTTGGGCTAGTGTACTACACTCTATCTGACTTAAAAAAATAACGTACCTCAATCATACTACAGGAAATTTGCAATAAGAAGATTATATAGTTAACCCACATAATAAGGTTTGTGTAACTACTCACTCACTCACTCACTGGACCGCTTGACCGGCGATGGGTCGTTGCGCCCTCCAGACGCCGCGATCACTAGCCATGTCACATCTGTAGTGAGCCCGACATCGATTGGCGGATCCAGGTTTGTCGGGGACGACCTCGTGGACGTTTCCACTCCGGTCTGTCATCAGGTCGGTGACCGGTACGGGTGTTGACAGTGGCGGTTCTAGGAAAAAATATTTGGGGGGGCTTGGCCCCTCATTATTTTGGAGGCAACCACGGCTAAGCGAAATTACTATAGAAGCAATTAGTGGTGTATTGCCAAAATTTAGGTGGGTATACGCTAGAAACGTGGCGCCGAGCAGCGAGCGCTGAACGCTGAAAGCGC
>Ga0056131_1000258_pt1 | contig 12014 bp, 9 predicted proteins | sample WorMetLIZISLAND1_2_FD_67480 | JGI IMG/M metagenome (GOLD analysis project Ga0056131, IMG submission 67480) | Marine gutless worms symbiont microbial communities from Max Planck institute for Marine Microbiology, Germany - Olavius clavatus LIZARD... ...
GAATGGTATGAAAGCTGATGCCGCCACTTTAGTACGTTTTCGTGTCTTCCTACGGCGGTATTTACCGCCGCAATAGCATTGTGCAAATCATTAAGCACCACAAAGTTATGATCACCATCGTACGTTGTTGACATTTGGCTGATGCGATTTGCTTAAGACCAGCTGGAAGACTGTTGCACAGCTTTGGTCTGGCAGCCACGAAACATCGGTCTCTAACGTTGCTGCAGGTCTGCCTGACGAGTGACGACACAAATCCTTGAGTTGGCAGAACACAGCTGGTGGCGACCTTCCTCTGGCAACAACTGACAGTCAGCAGTCAGATAAGCTGGAGCCGTGCCCGACACCAAGATGGCCATCTTGAAGTCCACCAACTTCTGAACTGAAAGCCAGTACAATTGGTGTAGCTGCTCCGGTATGATATAGTCATTGGTCATGCTGTCAAGTGCCCGATGCCAGTTGCCAGACATGCAGCAGCATTCTGGACAGACTACAGCCAGTTCATCAGTCCATCGGATATGCCACAGTAAAGTGAATTGCAGTAGTCCACTCCAGGCAATATGAAATGAACGCCTGGGCCAACATTGTTGTCGTGATTTTGTTTACATTTTTCATCTATTGTCTGCAAATAAACATGGAACATCTTCATGGTGACGGATGACATAGATCAGATGAATGGTCGTAGCTGCCATAGCTGGTAGTATCCACCTCAACATACTGCGGCCAGTCCACTTGTGCCGACATTGTCAGCTGACTGTCGATGACAACACCAAGGTCATGTGCCAGTGGTGCCATCTCCGAGACATTGATTCATGAAGTTGCCAGCAGAACTTGTGAGACGTTCACCTTGGCGACCTGTTGTGGCAAACCCAACCTACATCACCTAGGTCTTGGTGGTGTTAAGTCGAAGCTGGCTGGCCTGCAGGCAGGTCTCGATGTCAACAAGACATGCTGTGAGAGTTCCGACTGCTGTCTCAGCATTCCTGGTCGATGTGCTGATGCATATCTGGGTATTATCGTTGTACTGGTGCAGGTTGAGGCAGTGATGAGCAACAATGAGGTCCAGCTCAGCCGTGTACGAAGTGTACAACAGCAGTCCCAGACCATTTGTGATGAACAAAATCAAATGACATAATTTTGCACATGACTTAATGATAAATTATTATCATCATCATCATCAGGAGCATGCTCCAGACTTAGGGAACACAGTTTTCCGCACGACGCAGAATTTTTAACCTATCTGTGGAATTTTACTTTTTCTGCTGAATTTCTACATTTTTGCAGATTTTTGAGGAATTCGATACTGACTGGTGATAAGGGGACAAAATTTAATGTGCCATATTTTTGTCAGGTTTAGGTAGTTGTAGCAATTAATTACTATATGTAGACATGATGGCGCCATGGCCATGCTGCCATCATACAAAAAAGTCATTCATAGAGGTAAAGGAAACAAAAATTAAGCACATCTGAGACTGTGTTAATACTTCAGTTTCACCTCAGTTATCCCGCAATATTAATTAAATTATTGACATTTGATGCCCCTTGAGAGGTCACTTGCTGTTGGGGTATAAGGTTAAGATTTTTACATGTTCCTTTAAACAGTGTTTGTCATCTTTTGCAACCCTATGCGATTGATTCTGGCACAAAAAATTTTTTCTGAACACCCTAGCCATCAAATACATGACTTCCATTTGAGCTCTAATGGAAGGAATATTGAAAATATTGATTACATGATTTTATCTGAAATATTGCCTGTTCATTTGGTAGACAGACTGTTGTTTCTGTCAGTTGCAGTTACCGGTGACAAATACTGCATATTTGGTCAAGCATGTGATATAAATAAAAATAACTGGATACTACGGAGTTACAATAGAAGCAGTCAGAGTGTCATTTTGACTGAATGTCATGCTTACTGTACTATGTATCATACTTCTGTATGTTACAAAGTAGGTGGTGAATGTATCGAGCTGTATGGTTTTTGTTGCAGATTATCTTTGTCGGCCTGAAGCCAATATTTATAACATTGACTTCACACGGTTTAAGCTGAGAGATATGGATAGCAGTGCTGTGTTATTTGAAGTTGCTAAGCCAGATGGAGCAGGTATAGCAGTTTTGTAATTTTATATTTGACATACAACATAACACACCTGTTATATATATAACACACTCTCATATGGCTGTTGGTAGCTTGTTGCTTTGTTCATTGTGGAGTTTACTGTTGTTGAGAAGCTGGTGAGTGAGTTCTGTATGATATTGCGGCATTAGTTCAGCCAGTGTCAGACGTGCGGGAAGTATGAGATAATGAGAGGAGATGAGAGTGATTAGTAGTGATTAGTGGTTTATAGCAAGTACAATGAGACGGCAGCCTGTGTGGGTGGTCCGCTGTGCATGAGCCACTCTGCTGTTGACAGGTGACCGTGAGGAGGCAGAGAACGACGATTCCGACCCGAATGCCGGTCGTTTTGTCAGATATCAGTTCACTCCACAGTTCCTCAAGCTCAGCACTGTCGGCGCCACGTGAGCTATTTAGAATTGGAATTACTTGTATAGAATATAAAAAATATTGTGTGAAATGTTCAACTGCTACAGAGGAAGTTTCATATTATCATGTTTGTTTGTTTGTTTGTATGGAGTGGTACACACAGTTGTGAAAATGTCGGTTGCAATGCTTATGCTAATTTTGTGTTAGCTGTAATGCTGACTTCAGTGCTTTGACAGTGTTGGTTGGGCAGATCTGGCTTGTAAAAACTTGTGCTTCAAAGCCCTTTGGGATGACGGTTAATGTAATTGCGTGCGGCATAGCCTGTCTTGTTTATACTGTCCTGTAATGATGCTCAGGATAAGGATTACTCAAGGCTGCCTCAAGGGGCAGCTAGCTAACCCAGGTTGATGTGGAAAACAGTCATCGAAACGGTGTGTGTGTCTTAGCTTTAGTGATAGTCAACTCTGCACTATCAGAATAGTGTCAGGGGGTCAGTGTTCATACAGGGCACTTCGGACCTGTTTGGTAGCTGCTGTCAAAAATGACTAGCTTGCCAGATAGAGATCTCTAAAATGCATAGCTTTATGTTAGATTTACCTCTCTTGAACTTGAAGTTCTCTTGGGGAGAGGCTATTTATTGCTGTGTTCAAAATAGTGGTAATACGGGAGTAGAAGTTGAGATCGAGGGAGGGGTGGTCAGTTGGCGTTACCTGGATCAGCCCTGATTATGCTGTATGTGTGATTATTGCCGGTATACAGAAGTGAGGTAATTAGTCGGACGTGTGCTGGCTGTGTATTGGTGGCTTGTTCAGTGTGGAGTTTACCGTTGGTGAGAAACCGGTGAGTAAGTTCCGCATGATCGAGCGGCATTACTTCCGTGACCGTCTGCTTAAGAGCTTTGACTTTGAGTTTGGCTTTGTGATGCCACATAGCAAGAACACAATGGAACATATCTATGAGTTCCCATCTCTATCTGAAGATGACAGTATGTTTATGTTTTGATTTGTATTTCTTATTTACAGTAAAATGCATGACATAGTTTATCATGCAGCAGGTATCACCGCATTGCATCATATCAGTCAGTTACTACATGTGCTTTTACACAGTGGATACAGTTCATGGAAACTCATGGAATTTAAAATTCATATTTTCCAGGCCTGGAAAGTCATGGAATTAGGCCTAGGCCCCAAAGGTCATGAAAAATCAACCAAATGGTTGCCACATTTTTGACCTATGTACACCAAAACCCGTCTGGTGTCCTGGCTCTGCCCGCACCCACGAGGGTGCTTAAGTGCTCCCGCAGGCCCTCTGGCAGCACTTAATAAATGTATATGAAAGTCTGACTTGTTTTACTTAATGCACTCAATGAAAAAGTGCTGGAAAGTCATGGAGAACCACTTTCAGTGTTCTTAATGCACCCTGTTTCATCGGTAACAAGTCCCATTCAACTACTGAATTACCATTGTCGTAAAAAGTATTTGTCTACACAGATCAGACCAGCCAGGCATTACAAAAGTCATATAATGAAGAAAACAAATGGTCTTCTATGAGTTAAGAAGTCAGTTTATAATAATAGAATAGTGATTCCAAGCATGGCCACAGTCAACTAGCTTGTTGGAGAGTAGGTGAAAATAGTGGGCCCAGTTGAACTGATAGATGGTTCTGGCTGACCATGTGGACTGCAAAAGATGGTTTCACGCTTCAGTACTAATTAGTAACGTGTAATATTGTTGATTGCTTTTGACTGCTGTCTATGGCTCTGCCATTTCAAGTCGGATTGGGGTGAAATTTGGCGGGAATATTCCCTATTCTTCAAGGAAGTACACATTAATTGACAGTCAGATTTTTGATTTGACATCACACATTGAAGATGGAGGCTATGGCATGCTGCCGCCTGGTGAGTGAACCTGATCTGAAGCATTGCCAAGCACCTATGCAACAGCATTGACAGTTCCTAATCTACAGTACATTCGTTGGCTACTCTTAACAATGCAATGGACAATCGAGCTAACAGACTACTATCGGAGGGCCGGTTGTACCAACAAAACTTAATTCTGTACTTAGTTAAGAGCACCTTATATTTAATTGTCACTTAACTTGCCATACCGTTGCACCACCACAAACTCGACCTTACTTACTTAAGTACAAATTTAAGTATGCACACATTGTAATGAGCGCTATCATTGGCTAACTGTGATCACGTGACAGACATCATTTCCATGGCATCCGTGCACGCTATGCCGCTAACACTTCACCCGTATGCTGTTTTTATCACTAATCGCTTTTATTTAGGTAAATCTAACAAAATAACCGTGCCAACAATATTCTGTTTATCTCAATGCGTGCATGTTTATTACACTGGGGGATGTTGACGTGAAAATAAGAGTTTATTTGTGTGACGAACGAATCCTGACCTATCGATAGTGGGCGTGTCTCGTTGCCAGCTGCCACGTAAAAAGGGGATTTTTTTTCACTCAAAATGCTCTCCAATATCACTGCTGAACTACAAGTACCATTATCCACATTATTTTCTTCAGTTATATTGCATGATTATGTTGAGCTTTTACGTAAAATCAAACTTTAAAGCGAACGTTGCAGGCGCTTAAATCGCTACTTAAATTTAAGTGCCCAATGTTGGCTACTTAAGTTTAAGTGACGCTTAAGTAGGCTTGCCCACTTAAATGGTGTTGGTGCAACGCATTTTTCGCTAATTGACGATTATCTCCGGATTTAAGTGGTACTTAAATTTAAGTTTGGTTGGTGCAACCGGCCCTATATCGGGTAACAGACTATCAGACTAATAGGCTCTCAGACTATTGAGCCAAAGGACTAGGGTTAGAGTGAGGGATAGGTTTATGGGTCCGATATTAGCGCATTAGCCCGATAGTCCGATGCATTGTTAAGTGTAACCCATACATTCATACTTGTTAGTTATATTTCAACCACATATGATATGGCTTTGAAGTTGTTAGTTGTTCATTATCTTGCAGTTGTGTTGTGTTTCAGTGCATGAGATGATTGCCAATCCATATGAAACACGCTCCGACAGTTTCTATTTCGTTGATGATTCCCTTGTCATGCATAACAAGGCCGACTACGCATACAATGGCGGTTATTCTTCGGCATAGAAGACGAGTCAGTGGTCCATCATTGCAGTTGGCACATCTGTCGACTGACTGTGCAGCACTGGTCAGTGGTCTCACGGGTGCTGCTGGTGAACGTGTATCAAGTCTGCACCTGCTGCTGCAACTTGTGCTTGTCACCGCAGTCAAAGTTGCCATCTGTCGTGTCTACTACATGGTGATAGTTGTTTTGAATTGTGTGTCTTATTTCAAGAAAATGCATTCAAGTCTGTGTTATTTGGTTGTTTTCACTTCCTCACCTGCCCCCTCCCCAACCCAGTGAAAGTCCACTTGGCGGCCTTATTGGAGGAAGATATTTTCTGATGAGAGATTCCGTGTGATTTTTGTGTAATGATATGTATGTATAGATGAAGATGAGCCATATCATCAGCAATGCCGAGTTCATGTCTTGAGCATGACGACTTTTTTTATTGTAACGCACTACTAGTCTGTTGATTTTTGATAGGACAGTGAATGAGCATTTTTACATATCTTGTCAATAACTTTGAATAAGTGAAGAGTTAATGATAATACAGTTATATGTCCACTGGATGCCGTTTGTCTGTCGAGTAACTTATTCTACGTAACACTAATGTCTTTACATGTGTTATGCAAATATGAGTAATTTTGGTGTGTTTAAAATTGAGTAGAAATTTAACTGATAAAATAAGAATTAAAGTAAATATACTAATGATGTTAACTGTCACAAACAGCTAAAGAAGTAGTCTTGGCCATGTAATGCCTACATGTAAATATTGTTTATTCCTGGCTGTTAGTGTTATTTTTTTCACATATGTACTGATGTTGGTGCACTGACGTAATTTATGTGTGTTATTGCTGATGTACGTGCTATTTATGTACTGCTCACTATTGCCTCATCACTGCTAGCAGATAGTGTTGTTCACGTTGTTAACTCAAACTTCAGCATGTCTATTGTGTACTTTCATTCCATTGTGGTTGTATATGAAGTCCAATCTGACTGACATTATCAAATGTAGCAACCAATACTTGTGCAAATTTTTCGAGAAATGCTGGACATCTTAGAGTGTTTTTTTTTCTCAAAAATATAACAGTGATTTTATTTTCATCCTGAAAACCATTCTTACAACAAGTAAATGTTGACATCACAAAAAGCACAGCAATGTGACAAATGTGGTCATTACATGCTGAAGGCAGTACACGTTGTGAGCAATTTTGGTAGCACTTCATGCCGCATAACTCGTGCTTTGACTTGTGAATTTTTGTATTATTAACACATATTGACAAAGTTGAAAGCAAGATGTTTCTAAGTATTATACACCATGTACATAATTGACAGAGGTTGTGCTTTGGTTAATATGACTCTGACTTGCCGAGAATTTCTATCTGTTGTTTAACCGCAAGGTTTTGTGCGCAAATTCTTTGTTGATTTCTGTAGTTCTAATATAGGTGGAATTTGATCTGGTTGAAGTCGAGAACATCAGATATTACAGCTCTAACAGAAAGAATTACCAAGTGTACTTGCATATTAGTTGCTCCACGTATAAGTCGACCCCAAAAATGAGTCCCTATTTGGCCTAAAATAACTGACCCGCATATAAGTCGAGGGTAACTTTTGGGGAATTGTAGGCCAGCGTGGTGGCAGTCATGAGCTGCATAACTGGGTGTTGCATCGTAATCAATGAAAAAGTGAAAGATGCAAAAAAATGTCGCTTGGAGCCTATTGCAGAGCACAGTCGATATGTAGTCCTTTCCTGTTCAGGGCATAAGATATACATTGTATGCAGTCACCTACGGTGGCTTGTGAGTCAATGTTGGTTTAGCACTGAATGTGTTGGGTATTATCGTTAAGTCTGCTGGTATGATTCTGTTTGATGTTGGCATTGGACATTGAAGTTGCTCGTAATGTGGTAGATGCTGTGATTTGTGTAAGTTTCCTGGCTGTCTCATCAGCTGATGTCTACAGTGAGTAATGTACAAATTGCTCTTGAAGTGTTTTATTCTCAGTCACATATTTTGGATAACTTCTGTGGTATTACAAACTAAACTAACCGATGCTTGTGTTTGTGCTCTGTATCATGTTAAAATACCAGTCTGGCTGACTGTCAATAGTCAGTACCTCCAGTCTCCGTCCTTGATTGGCATTTTTCTATCAGCTGATGATTGGTACCACGTGCTGTGATTGTGATATTGTATTTGCTATGTCCTCTTGTCATATCAGTAGCTTTTACGTATTTATTGGTGGGTTGTCTCAAACTCATCTGTATATATGAAATACAGTAATAGGCGGGCCACTCTTAGTGTACTGTTGAAGCTGCCATCATATTCACTGTCACTTATTATTTGTCGTGTCATAAAGTTGACTGCATGCAAAATTATGTTGTGATGTGTTGACCACACCCACCCAAATAGAGGTAGAAAATATTAATAATTAGACTTTGACCAATTTTGAGCCAAGCATGGTAAGGGTACAACACAGCCACACCAAACTGATATGAAAAATAACTTTTTTGTTATATTGTAAGGCAGTCATAAACAGACATATTAGTAAACTTGTCATGCAAGTTTTTGTTGAACACAGTCTAGACTTGAATGTGAAAAAAATGATGTTTGTATTCACGTGACCTGGTTATTTGTGTTAGCTCATCCCAAATAAGTAGTGTACATATAATCTGCATATTTACAGTACAGTGTATGGTGATGGCTTTGTTGTAAACTTTCTTTCAGTCCCATCTTTCAGTTGCATCCACCACCATATTGCTTCAGTGGTTCCTTTTCCTAGCTAGAATCTTAACTGCATATTATCAACTTTACTTGTTGCCTATTTCTTTTTTCAAACACACATTCCGTAACTCTTATTGCATGTTGCAACAACTTGATTGCTCAGTGATATTCATACTCCATTGGGTCACTTTTCACTTTAAAAACCAGTAACGAAACACTTCACTTGCAGTTGTCAGAGATTTTCCTTTCAGCCACTCAAATTATATAGGTCAGTCAATCATTCCACACCAAGACTTTCATCTAGCATAATCATTTCCTGTTTTCATTGGCTATAAAACAAAATGATGAACCAGTCCGTGTCAGTCTGTTGTCTGTGGTGTATGGCGAGTGTGTTTGTTTGGCTAGTATTATTTTACTGTCTGTCGTTATTTTGAGAACAGTATTGCTGTTGTAACTCGTCATTGGACTTGTATTGTTGGACCAAAGCTAATAGGTACTTTCCACGTGAAATTTGGAATATGTAGAGCATAATATTTATTTAATTTAGCACTAGTTACTGTGTGTGATACTGCTTATTGCAAAGTGCACTATATGCTGTGGCATTTCTGTCTCTCCGGAGTCTAGACGTTATCATGCATTGTCTAAATGGCTGCCAGTAAACGTACATCGCACTTCTTTCACTATGTGGTAACCCCATTATGTTACATTTCTTATACCAGGCTTGTGGCAAAATTTCATTGAGAACAGCTTCAGTGGGACATCAAAAGCAGGTGGGACATGAAGAGCTTGTGATTTGAAACAGTATGTGGCTATATATCAGAAGTGATACAATATGCATAGTTGCAATATGAACAGAAAGTCACAAGTGGTGTGTTGAATGCGTGATTGCTGCTGACAGTGAGTGACCTTTAACATCATTTTGTTGGGAACCTATCCATGTCCAGTATGTTCAGAAGTATGTCCAGTGATATTAACAAGGCCACAAGATACAATGCCAAGGCCTCATTTCACAAGGCTATGCTTAGCAAGGCTACAGCTAGGCTCAGCACTAGCTGCCATTTGCTCAGTCATGCCTCAGTGTGAACTGTAGAAAGATGTAACCAAAAATGAATCTGTTAACATTGCATAACTAATGGGATTAGTATGCCTGTGTGGCATTTGTTTTGATTCCATCTAGCAGTGGCAGGTTGGTGTCAGACGATGGTGGCATCACTATGACGTATCAGATAATTATTATAGTGCTGAAAATTGTATTAACAGGAGAAAGAATTGTCTATGTAAGTATTCGCTTAGTTTTTGGTTTGCATCGTCAACATAAACAATTGCAAGCCAGCCCGGCTGCCACTAGGAGCCACCAAGAACTGGTACAGTGCGGGTAGTACCACATGGCCACATGGCCATACTAGTCCCACTGCTTGTACAATGCTGTTAATGTCTGCATGTCACTGAATTTCATCACTGAGGATGCAAAACATAAAGTGGTTTATTGTCTTCTGCAGAAAATTTAGAGATAACCATTCAAGAAAATCATATATCAAAGGCCATCGTTGAAGTCATCATGCCAAGTCAAGATGCCAAGGTTTTGGCACCAGAGCCACAAAATGTGCAGATGAGGGCAGGCCAGGAAAGAGTGACCCTGTAGAATTTTCAGCAGAATTGCTCCACTGGCTGAGACTGTCAGTGTGCTGAAAACAGTGTTTTTCACCAGGCGCATCACTCGCTGTTTTGGTCACTTTTGCTTCAACAGTTCTCACCGTACTTGTTGTGAACACATGAATCTGTGTGTATGAATCATATCGAAGCCAGATTTTGAAAATTTTTCTTTAAGAGGTGTCTTTCCCTGCCCCCCAAAACAACAAAATGGAGTGTTTTGGGTACCCTTGTACAGATGCTTCAGCGCAGAGAGCATGATACTGTGATGTTGTTTTGGGATAAAGAGGTCAGATGCTGCTTACATTAAGCCAAGCAGTGCTTCACAGACTTGGGAGTTGCAACTGATTGACCAGAGCCTTATGCAGCCATCCATTGTTCAAGCTAGCAAACAGTTGGACCCACAGACATATTAACCAGCCAGTCCTGAAAGCTACTACTCACTGCGTCTAGCCACGGACGGGTGGCCAGGCTGAGTTGACGTAGGTGACCAGTTACATGCTGAGGTAGCCCTGTCCACATGCCCACCCCTCCATGTTCTAACCTGGCAGTGCATGGCTAGACAACCTCACAACCTATTGATTGCATGTCCGACGCACTACCATCCTAGAGCATGCCTTGGGATGCCTTTTCTTAGTGAGTTTTAATAGGGCTGTGCCTTTTTGGTCCCGAGAAATTGACCAGTCTTTCACACAGTAGATTTGTACTCTATCAACTCTGTTTGCAAGGTGGGCTACACGTGATTTCTTGCCAACAATTGCAGTGGAATTTGGCCTCCCACTGCAGTTTCTTGTTGTGATCAGGAATATCTAAGCAGTGTTGCACGCGTGCTCTATCAACTAAACTTGTAAGCCACTAGTATTAAGTGTGTATGTATGTGCATGTCTGGTAATAGGTGAACATGTGTATTACACAGTTGTGGAAGATAGAATAATGTCCTGTTACCATCATAGTCGTTATGGCCTAGTTGTATTGATGTAGTGTTGTCATGACATATTAAACATGACGTTATGCCTGTCACGTGGCTTGGTATGCACTACGCTGTGTAGTGTGTACGCCACCAAACTTGATGCGTCGGGATGGTTTGTTGCTGTTTTTGATAGTGACTGCATGATGTTGTGACAGCGTTTTTACTGCACTGTGAAAACTTGTCTGCTACATGTTACACTGTATATCAAATCAAGTTTCTACCAATATTTCAATTTGTCACAGTAAATTAGTTCACCAAGCTCATTCTACTTTAGCGGTTACAACTGATGAGTTTGAATATTCTGCCAGAGAGGATTTTTGGTTGTATTAGCTTAGGTGTAGATGAAAAAGTTAAAAGACTTAAAGCCTGTCCACACTGTCACAGAAAAGTGAGACTGTCGCGGTTGTCTCGCCGTTTTCTACGACAGTCTCACTTGACAGTGTGGACAGGGCTTTAGGATTAATAATCAGGGCTGGTAACATTAGGTTCTGAATAGGTGGGAATTATTTAGATTTTCGGGTTTTTATTTATTTTTTCTTTGAAACTCACAGTTCACACATGCTGTGCTGTGGCATACTCTTTCTTAGTTTTTGAACTTTTTAAGCCTGCCTGCCACTTCGCTGTATGACGTTTTTGTGCAACAATCGTCGCTAAACTTCTCTACTGTTCACCAGCGTGGTCTGGATTCTGTTCAGACTGTTCTGCAGCAGACATATCCCGACTTGACGCATTTCTAAACTATAAAGCGATGCAAATGTAAACGTTAGGCCTACTGCTATTGTCCGGATAATTTTCCAACAAACGCATGTTCTTATGCCGCACTCATATAATCTGCGAGACAGTTCTCATAATCAGTAAAGTGACTCACACATTAACGGCCGTCATTTCATCGTAAGACTGCTGTACGAACACGCGTATAGGCCTATCTGTTATTTTCAGGCTTGCCGTGGATATGGATATCCATGGATATATCCGTGGATATATCCATGTGTGGATATGAGACTTAGGCCAGGCTGTGGATATATCCATGGATATTACGCTGGCACATCTGCAAATTTTCAACGACTACTTATGTGCTTTGTCTTTGTAT
>Ga0056131_1000259_pt1 | contig 11987 bp, 6 predicted proteins | sample WorMetLIZISLAND1_2_FD_67480 | JGI IMG/M metagenome (GOLD analysis project Ga0056131, IMG submission 67480) | Marine gutless worms symbiont microbial communities from Max Planck institute for Marine Microbiology, Germany - Olavius clavatus LIZARD... ...
AATATATACAATAACAATGTCGACATCTTCACTTGACTTTCAGAAATGAACTTACAAGTGGTATAACTGAAATCAGTTTATTGCACAAATGTCAATATTTCAATTCACTGCCATCAAGCCTGCAGCAGGCTTGTTAATGCATCAGAAGTAAACAACGAACAAAACTATAAATGACAGTTTACAATCAATCAATCAATCAATCAATCAACATTGCATACACAAACCACCAGATGATATATGTCACACTAAGTCCTGGTTTCTGACAAAACCTATTAAGCGTTGAAATGCTTCTAAACATTACGCAAATATTAAATGCTGGGCTCACCCAATAAGATCATAGATGAATATTTAGTACAGACACTTTTTACTGTCCTGTCATTAACAATAATTCGTACGTACAACTGACACTCTGCGCACCATCAACTACTTTTAAACCTCTAATTATTTTTGACCCGACCTGCCAGCATGCCTAGAAATTGTAACCCAACCCCAGACATGTAGCCAGCTGCAATTTTTGGGGACAAGTGAATTTTGGGGTAAAAGAACAACCTCGGAGGCAGATGTTTACTTACTATGCATATCATAAAATGATAGCTGTTAAAATGGTGTTTGTTAAGATTTTTAAGGAGGATGCGGCAAAGCGCAATTTTTTTTGGGGGGGGAGGGGGGAGCAGCTGTATCACAAGACCCCGTGCCTGACCAACCAGCTGGACCTTCAGGTTTACCTGGTTCATGCACAACTCAGCGCCACTTACGGATGCTTCCTTGTTATATTCTCTTTTGAATGTACTAACTGCAGTGCATGCACTACATGTATGCTGTGCTAACAGATGTTTCACCGGTTACATTTAATAATGCATTGGACTGTCGGACTCTTGGGTTACATTGGATTGGACTGCTGGATAACGGATTATCGGGCTAACAAACAGACTAGAGTTAGTTTAGGGTTAGGATTAGGGTTAGGGGTCCGCTATAGCCCGTCAGTCTGATGCATTCTTAAGTGTAACCCATGTCTTACATTACACTGCAATACAGAGGGCTGGACTACTGAACACACCATCATATAGGAAAACCTGTGCCGACACCAAATCAAAATTGCTCATATTCTGTCGAACTTGTACATTTGGTGTGCCACTGTACAATGATTCTGGCGTCTTTGACTGTATCACTGTTTTATGTTGTTTAAATTGTGAAGTGGAATTGCTTGAAGATCTATGACTGCGGCTTCGGTCAGTATTATTCCGTCTTCCATCATTCCGGCCAGGAACAAAGCCATCTGATTCCGTAGATTTTCTGCTACCTGCACAAACACATTAATTCAGTTCAGCGTCCAGTCTACTAATCAGCAACATCTTAAATACCATTCAACAAGTGCAGTCAACATACAAAAAGTAAAAGGGTTAACATTAGCAGCAATGATTGATTGATTGATTGATTAGTTTTGTTGAAAGACGATGGTCAAGTTGTCAATGCACGGACTGCACCTATGTCAACTTTGCAACATAACTGATAAAACATTTAGATTGTTTTACAATATTTTTTCTTTGATTCATTTGAGATCTGATTATTATATTGCAAAATACCACAATAGCCCAGTTTCTTTCTGAAACAATATAAGAGAATAATCCAGTCTTGCCATCCAGTCTCGCAGCTGTGCTCACTGAAGATGCACACAAATACAATGGTACTGCTACTGCTGCTGCTAGTGCTACCTTCGGTTTTTGTTTAAACAGCAATTTTCCCAAAATTATCCCAGGTTGAGCCCGGTCAGCAGTTATGTAGCCAAGAATGGCTTGGGGCTGAAGCCCCCACAAACTGAAAATTAGCATTTTACATTACATGCTACTGTCATATATTCTGTATCTGCACCTGAACAAATTTGAAAAATCCTCAAAAACTCAAATATCTTAAATTTGTTTATACATAATTTGGCTTCCCTAGATTGCTCAAAATGCACACTGTCTGACTGAAAGTGTCCCAAAATCAGTGGTTGGTTAGGGCTTTGTCCCAGACCAGTGATGTTAGTCCTTGGTCTTGGCCTTGTGACTCAAGTCCTTGGCCTTGGCCTAGACTCCATAGGCCAGATGCTACCATGCTATACACCTGTGTCCATTACGTACACAGCAGCACTACAAGTACAATTCTGTATCATTTGACAGTGACACAAAGCTTGCAGACATTTGTAGTGCCAGCTCAGCCCGTTGAAAAAGTTTTTTTTCTAACAGTGGGCTGATCGTCCGCCCACATTGTGCAAAAATGTGAGACAAGTTGCTGGAGTCATTGGTGTTTGCTAAGTGTTCTATCTTCAGCTGACTGTTGTGAACTTGTAATGGTCAATGTGCGTGGTGTGACTAATTTTGTGATAACTGGCATCTTTTTGGGTGTTTACTGTTTGGCATTCTTCTTTGTCAATTTTCATTACCAGCAATAATATATCCATTTATTCATAAACTGACAAAATGTAGTTAACACGTGAAAAACGCTGAAATAGTACGCGAACATAGAAACACTCACACCAAGTCCTTGTTAACATCACTGTCCCAGACCCACTGGGGAGCTTACTTTGCTCTCCAACGTCCTAGATTTAGTGTGAGGGACCCCAGTAACGGAAGTAGGCAAAAGAGGGGAAAGAATATGCTTTGGGCTTGAGCACCTAGATTAAAAATTCAAGCTACACATATGCAGGTTAACAAGTAACAACTAATGTCAACTTTTCGGAATTGAGGGATCAGGACACTTTATTGGCTTCATGCCCCATAATAGACAAGATGTAAATATGTAGCAGTGCAACTGATACAAACCACGGGAGTCTGATGACAACGTAAGCCTGCTGCATGTTTGCCGATCGTCAGAAACAATTACCTCAACTGGATTTCCATTTTCATCCAAGTCAGCAGTGTTCGTAGAAGGTACAATGTCTTTCTGTACAGCTAAATATGCAACAAATATTACACGTCAACACTACATGAAACAAAAAGTTTCGGTTTCACTCAATTGTCTTTGACTGCACTCACCAAATTCACTGATGCCACCATTACTAGTAACATTGATGGCACAAGCAGCACAGATGTTTGGCATTTAATTATCCCCAAAACAGTGTGATTTCAGTTGTGAAATATTTTTCAGTTTACGTTTCGTTTTCCACTGCTTTTTTTCTGTTTCTGTTTCATTTCAGTTTTTGCAAATTTTTCCATTTCAGTTTCAGTTTCTTGCATTTTTCAGTTTCAGTTTCCGTTTCAGTTATGCACCCATTTTTCTCTTAAATGACAGTCTGTCTAATGCTCGGTCTAATGTTTGGTATGCATGTTGTTTTATTCGTGCACTGCAAACTTTTGCTTCACAGTCACTGCTAGTGCTACCGTATTACATTACATAAAACCTGTATAATGGCATAAAACGGAAATACAACAGAAACGAAAATGGACATAGCCAAATTTATCAGTTTCCATGTCAAATTTTTCCGTTTCCGTTTTTCATAATTTTTTCATTTCCGTTTTCGTTTCCATTAATGGAATCAAACTTTTTCTGTTAACGGATATTTCCGTTTCCGTTAACGTAAATCACACTGCCCCCAAACCTCTTCAAAAACCTCTCGCAGATCTGTACACAAATTCTATTACCACTATTACTTTAGACTTTTCTTTGAACAGCCAATTTTCCAAGGCTTGGATGTATTCAATGAAAGTGAACTCTTGTCAACTGTTGGACCAGAGTCACCAGACTTTTTACAGATCAGACTATGATGTCACAACAAAGTTTCACAGCACTAGAGGGTTATACATTAGCAATAACTCAATGATAAATCACAAAACTACCAGTACAAAGTATAAGTCACTGCCATAGACTTTATAATTACCTCCATCAAGTAAGTCACCTTTTAGTGCCATAGTTTATTTCTCTGACAGCTGGCAGCATTACTCAAAAAGCTGTCGACTAATTTTCATTACGAGGTAAATTTCTGGAACATTTTGGGGTTCAGGCACGAAAATACTCAATTAGAACTTGGGGTGACCTAAATCTGGATTGCGAAATTTTTATTACATTTTGTAATATTACAAAAAAGACATCAGTTTTCATGTGTCACTAACACATGTATACTAAGTGGTGCTCTGTGACTAATGGCGCACACTAATAAACTAACGTAAGCACAGTATGGTCAGCACTGGAGGAGGTCTGTACTCCTGAGTGCTCTCTTGTTAAATTCACAAATTTTAAAATAAATAACTGTACAAGATATCATCCACACTGTAACAAAGTACACACTATATGCAGATACCTTCACTGTTGCAAATAACAGACTGTCGACACCCGGTATCTTCAACAGATAGCACAAGGCTGTCTGTAACCACAGACGAAGAGTCTGTAAGGTTGTTGTCAACTGGGGATCGCGGCTGTTTCAGTATTACAGACTTCCTGATAATGACTCCTGGACTTGCGAACAACTGGCCTTTTGTGGTAGACTGCCTGCCAGACATACTTCTGTGACTGTGCAGGATGATAATAAATAAGCAACAACTTCTACAACTTTGACAAGAGTCCAACTTCAGTCACATTCACGTCAGTTTTCTGTTTTCCTTATGAAGAAGTCTTGCTTCTGGTAAGAAATACTCTGCAATCACAGTGTTAAATTATTAGACAACATAACTACACAAAAACCTTTCTACCCACAAAAATATAAGACAATAACATAAAAGGTACATTAATAAATATATTACGCACTGTTCACAAGAATGATCAAAATATTCCTTAACTTGTGACATTTTATCTCGGTTACTTTTGCGAATCTTACCATCTAACTGTTCTGTGACAGAACTGTGACAGAACTTCTGTCTTTCACAGTCAATCTGCATTTGCATTAACTGTTGTTCCACCTACCTCCTTAAGCAGTCTGCACAAGTGCAATACAACTGCTGCAGGTAGAACAGTGGGCAGGCATATAATAATGAGGGCACAACTTAATCTATGCCAGTTACACCAGAAAGACTTTGAAACGAATGGAATACAATGCATCAAGAGAAGAAGTTCATTGGTTGCCCCTTAAATACAAATTCAACTTCAAGTTGCCCATGCGTAGTTAGTTACATGCATAGTTATTATATTATAACATATCTGAAAACAGCATTACATCCTACTTATCTAGGCCTATGCATTTACAGGGTGGCATACACACAGCAGTCAAAAAAGTACACGTGCACAGGATCTCCAGAGTTGGGGGAGAAACTGGCCTGGGTGTGTCAGTGAGTGCCGTCACTATCAGAGGAAAAATGGGACGGGGAACGTAGGAAAGAAGGGGGCACAGGAGAGAAAAGGGAAAGGGGATGGGGCAGGAAGAGGAAGACTAGTCCCAGATTTGGAACAGTAGTCTGTCAGAACTCAGAATTTGCTGAAACTGGGAAAAATTAATATTACTACTGCAGACACTTGATCACTAGGGCTTGCCTCAATCAGCATTTGATCAGGATCAGATCGCCAGGAATACACGGTGATCACGTGCGATCAAGTATAAGCCTGATCACGATCATTGCCGATCACTGCTGGTCTCAGTCACATCTGCTGACCCGGCATTTGGCAACTGTGACTAATTGCACAGTGCTGCTTGCTACATGGCAGGGAGAATGGGAGCAGTCGCATCATCAGTAGCCAGTTGGGCTTTGTACAGGGAGATCAAGGGGTGCCTGAGTGCACGGCACAGCAGTAGGTAGTTGCGGATAAGAGGAACTCACGTGTATTATATTACCAGACTGACTGCAGTGGTGGCCATGTGTAAGCAGGCTGCAAACTGGCAGCATGCGGAGATACACCTAGTGAGATGCACCCACATTTACTCTGATTTTCTCTGTAGTTATATAATGACCAATGCTAAGAAAGACTTTCGTATGGCTGCTGAACGCCACTGAGATGTTGCCACTGGTGTGCTGGAAATGGTCTGCAGCTAACGTTCATCTGTAAGTCACTAGGCAGCACTAGTGACAAGATATCAGCGCAATCAGCTGATGTGACATTACAATCATTGATCACTTTGCTAGGTGATTGAGGCAAGTGTTGTAGACGGCCAAACTCCTCTAAATTTCGGTATGCATTAATAAATACTCTTAAATTAATCCTCACTATTAATCTCACTTACTTACTAATAGTTCGTGATGACCTTAGCATTGACCTTATAGCGCGTCTATGATTGGACGGCTTAAAAGCGGGTGCCGGTTTGGGCACCAATCAGCGGCCAGATTAGGCCGGCATCATTCGTGTGTGTACGTATGTTTTTGTGGAAAATGGCGGTGATCTATTATGAGAATTTGGATTGCTAATTATACCGTAAATAGTGTATTAATGTGTTCAATCGTTAGTCAAACACTTCGAGGTGCAGTTGCGCATCGCCAGCACAGATAAACCCAACCGAATCCGCGCTCGCGCCGACAAGCGGCCCAGGGATTACAGAAACAGTCTCAGCCAGGCATCCTCTGGATATGTTCATACCTGCATCAGTTTGTTCAGCTCCAGATGATCACGAAACTGATGACATGTAGATCACACACACAAACCCTTCAAGCTGTATGACCTTGGGTGGCATAAGATCAAATTGTGATCTCTAATTAGATAACACAGTGGCTAAAGTACCGTCAAGATGGTACGATAGAAGCATCTTCTAAAGTACCGCCAATATTCATAGTAGCTATCTATGGCATTTTTCTATGTAATTCACTTTCCGGTATGGCGCCACTCAGCGGCCACTGTTTTGTGCTGTCACTGTGGCGCAAATTTAAATCACCGAAACATGGAGTGATCTGAAGTTAGTACACGAATGAACAGGTTTGCTTTTGTTGTGTATTTGTGTTTGGCTTGCAGGTCTGTATTTTAGTGGTATAGTGGTTAAGTATGATAGCTAAATAGTGCTTTGCACATGGGTCAGGGTCAGCGTTAGGCTTACGGTTAAGTAACTTAAGTTAGGGTAAAGGTTAGGGATAGGGTTAGGGTGAGGGTTAGGGTGAGGGGGCAAAACCGTGGGAGACCACCTAACCCTATTACGGCAACATTTAGGGTTAGGTTTAGGGTTAGGAATAGGGTTAGGGTAAGGTTTACGGTTAGGGTTAGGGTAAGTAATAGGGTTAGGGTCAGGGTTGGGGTAAGATTTAGGGTTAGAGATAGGGTTAGGAATAGGGTTAGGTGGTCTCCCACGGTTTTGCCGGGTGAGGGTTAGGGTTACGGTCCTGGCGGTAATTTAGAATCGGTTTCTAAAGTACCGTCTTGACGGTACTGTAGCCAGTGTGATTAGGTGATATGCCTATAAATACTGACGCAAAAGGTGGCAACCCTAATAGCAGGGCTATGCAAGCGGACCGCTTTACTGATAATTAGCTGTCATGTTTTATTGACACCAACCACAGCTATTCGTCGAATAAACGAGTACTACTTAAAAATAAGTTTTGACAACAATCATGTTTACTTTTGTTAATACAAAGAATATGTATTATGCTCTGATATTAGTGAAGGTCGATATCAGTTTTTAAATCGATACGATATTGATACCGGTATAGATACCGGTAACTTAAAATATCGTCGCCACTCGCTACCGATAATATCGGCGATATATTTCTATTTTTACTGCGCGATGCTGCGCAGAGTGCAACGGGAACACCCCAAAAATTAGGGTGGAATAGGGGTGGGGTCAGCCGGTCAGGAGCACATAAAACGTGTCGAAGTTCCGAAACGGTGCAAGATAGGACCAATGTTACTATTACGGACTAATAGAAAGTCGCATATGCGCTTTCAATTGGTGCCAAATTCATCGACCTTGGATGACCTTGAACGGCCGAAACGTCACTCTTGCAGAAATAAACAAAATTTAAGGAGCTTAAATTCGTTCAGAATCAAAATCCGCCAAAAGTATTTATAGTGGCCTTAAGTGTGAACAAAATTAGGGTGATATATAGGGCGCATCGCGCGGTCGTCTTTGCGACAGCTCAGCTTTCTTGTTAGTCTGTGTCCTGGATGTTCATTTTCCATCAACTTTTGGTGTCAGCGCTATCGCCAGTGACCTCCTTCTCATCATTTGAAACTAAAGGTTATTTTCTAACGTATAGTACAATCTTCTTCCGTCATAATCATTCATTTCTCATTTTTACGGCGCGATGCACTGTAGTGCAAAGCGCGGTATTGCGATTGCATGTCCTCTGTCCGTTCGTCTGTCGGTCCGTCAACTCCGTCCGTCTGTCTGTCTGTGACGTTGGTGGATCAGGACCACAAGGTTGGAAATCTTGTGGAAATCTTGGAAACTACTGCACGGTCGATATCAGTTTTTAAATCTTAATACCTTCGCTCTTTGTAAGTTCGTAGCCCAAAGACCATAACCTACTCTCAGGAGAACATGGGAAAATTTGGGGGAGACTGGACGTGGGGTGGGAAAAAGTGGCGTGCTGGGGCATGCACAAAAAGCGGCAATATCTCTGAAACGCGTAAACATAGAGGAAAAGTAACTACGGAGGGCCTATAGGAAATCGCCAACGCTCTTTCGAACGGTACCAATGCCGGCCCCTTACGGCCTCCCCGTCCCCAAGATTGGGGTTCGTAACCCTCCAAAACTTCAATTTGCTATTATCGCAAGAACGGGTAAAGCTATACGGACTTCAAATTTGGTTGCAGGGCACATTCATAGGGTCCATCCATCCGAACAGAAGCCCGATCAAAATTTTGGAGAAAAGGGAGCGTAGGCGTATCTAGGGACTGCCCAAATTTTTGGAGTGCCAAAAACTATCAAAAAATGGAAATTTGACTAGGTTCAGACACGGTGTAGATTATAGTGTGAATGTGACTGTGAAAAATGCAAGTGAGGGGTGATTTAGTGAGTTGTGTCCTATATACCAAGGCTGTTGCACACTTACCTTGCGTTAGGCTACCTAGGCTTTCTTGTGAAAACATTAGGCTACCTGCGCGTGCACGTAAGCCTCGCCTAGGCTTATTCCAGTTTTCTTGTATTGGTAGGCTATGGTGTCATGGTATAGCAGAACGTCGTGGTTCGATTTTTTGGCTCTAAAGATGTTGGACAGCGTAGATATTGTCTCATCTGCCTAATAGATGGATAATAGATGCACGGCGACTTCCCCTATTCGTAGTGCAAGATTCAATGACATCAAGATTCCATATGACGTCACATGCACGATGACGACACATGCCATGATCACTCTTGGCTACAACGTAAAGAAGACTGACTGATTAAACGTGTCGTCATCTACTATGGAATGAGTGCCACTGACAGTAAACACGGCGCGTCGATAATTACACGTATATTGGGGTTTGACTGCTCAGAATGACGTTACCGAGTATAAGTCAGTTGTGCACTGACCGAAAAATCAAGGAGGCTTTAGCTGTGCACAAACCATGTCGTCAAATCTATGTTCCTTCTTTTCAGACGGAGAAAGAGTACTCTCCTGGAGTTCTAATCTACAATTGGGCCGAAGAGCGTCATAAGGTATGGCAAATACTTACAGACTGGGCTAGTTTTTACAGCGCGTCAGCATAGCTTAGGTCTACTGTGCAGAGCGCTGTACTATCTATAGTAAATCCGTCCGTCCGTCCGTCTGTCTGTCTGACTGTCCGTCTGTCTGGCACACGCTGGCGCTGTTGTCAGTTTGACTCATGCTACGATCATGCGGTCTTCACGGGAGGAATGCCCCCTGACTAGCTTCCTCATAGTTAACCTCCGCAAAATTCCAAAGGGAGCAACACAGGGAGCAGAATGAGAGAGGAGCAAAAAATAGAAATTTTTAGCCAAGAAGTCGCCGTATCTCAGAAACGGTGCAAAGTAGGACTAAAGTTACTATGACAGACCAATAGGAAGTCGTATATGCGCTTTCGATTGGTGCCATAATTATCGACCTTGGATGACCTTGAACGGTCGATACGAACTCTGAGGCAGCAAAGATGCGTCTTTTAGAGCCCATCAGAAAAATTTGAATGAAGACAGATCCACACTATCAGCGGCAAAAATGTAGGGTAATGACTCCAGTTTCTAGAATATAAGGTATATGCGGATATTCGCGGGGGTTCCTCTGGGGCAGGGGCTGAAAACAAGTGGGGTGTTCGATGTCGACGATGGCAATTTTTGGGCGATTAAAAGGCAGCGAAAGGCACCGTAACGGCATTTTGGTCTCCAAAGTCGATGATCGAGACATCGCTAGGAGATCCACATACTTGAAAAAGTCTGTCGTTGGCTGGGCGAGACTGATACGACCGGATGGTGACAGTGATCCGTAGGAGCACCGGATCTGTCATTAACCGAAATACTCGTAAAGTCCTGACGACGGACGTGTAACCAGAGGGATAGGAGGAAGGTTATAAGCTTGGTTATAAGCAGTACCGGATAGTAATCGGATAGCTTTAAGATAACCGTAGTATCCTGTTACCGGATGGGTGAGGCCCGGCAAATAACTACCGGAGAATATTCGTATGAAGGCATCAGTAGTTACTGGCCTTCAGCAGCAGTAGCACTGGAAGGAATGAAAAAGATTGCAGGTATTTATCCTACAGAGCACATGTCACTGAGTTGTCTGCTGTGTGTGTGTGAAGTATGGTCACAAAGACTACTTCAAGCCATCGCCGACGTCCGTGATGCGTCACGACTACCGCGTCCCTTGCGACGCCGATCCACCGGACCGCGTCACCCCACGACGCCTTCAAGTTCTCCACCAGCGAGGTGCCCTGCCCACCGACCAGTTCTTTCGTCATCACGGCAAAGCGTACGACTGCAACAAGATCACGTGGTACGACGAGATATTTAACGGTCGTCGTATGACCGACCAAGACGGCTGTATGAGATTTCCAGAGACGCGGCGCTGGGCGATGATTAACAACGCGTGGAAACCAGAGAAGTCCGACTACCCGTTACAAGGTCCGTGCCTGCCATAGCACTCGCAAACTGCATACATAAATTATAGTTACCGGCCTTATAAGCTTAGAGTTTAGGGGCTATAAGCTTATTACTTTGGGGACATGTAGCCGTATTGATCAAGTTTCATCGAAATAAGATATAACTGAGACCGTGAGAGCGCAGACAGATGACACAGGTGATTATAATCTGTCCCATGCTATGCTAGAGCTCAACGGAACAGTAATAACTATAGCCATTGGTCGTATCGTATAAATGTGTGCAAGCTTTACCAGCTGAGTTCCAAGTTGTTGCATTGACTTCGCCGTCGTTATGTTTATAGGTGATGCTACTAACTGGGGTCTTTGGGAAAAGATGATGGAATTTGATCGCAAAATGCGAATGTTTGATGCCGATGTCTACTCGTCCGTATACGACAAATCTTACAATCGGGTCCTTCCTCGCGGCAGCTATCAACTGACCCGCTACGCAACACCTCGACAGATGTCATTCAAGATGTCACAGACCGATCGTACTTTATGGGATCTGGAGATGGCACGTGGAAAGCAGCCTGAAGTACTTCCACAAACGCTGCCAGACAAAAGTCCGGCTCTCTGTCAACCGCGTCACCCGCCTGTCCCACTGTATGACTGATGACGTCACGGGTACCTGCCGTGCCAAGTTACATCACTGCCAATCACGTATCAGCATTAGTTGCATGGATATGGTTATGTTCACACGCCCTGATGGTTCTACATCGTGGTCCATAAAAAGTGTCACTCTTATTTTCGTGATAAATTTGGCAAATATTGACCGATTTTAATAATACCCTATTCTCAACGGTGACGTTGCTTTCGTAACTAACACCGGCGTCTTTTGTTGGTATGTATAGTAATGCATAAATAGAATTATTATTAATTTATGATATTTCGCAATTTTTAAACAGTTGTGCTTTAACTGTGTTCACGGAAAATAGAGAAAAACGAAAGAAAAGATTAGACTAACTGATCATCTATTACGAGATTTAATTCAATTTCAGCTATTTCATTAAGATGCGACAATGAAATTTAAAAACTTTGGAAAAAGGAGAAAAGAAAAAATGAGAACAACATATCGTGAAACTTAAATA
>Ga0056131_1000260_pt1 | contig 11981 bp, 6 predicted proteins | sample WorMetLIZISLAND1_2_FD_67480 | JGI IMG/M metagenome (GOLD analysis project Ga0056131, IMG submission 67480) | Marine gutless worms symbiont microbial communities from Max Planck institute for Marine Microbiology, Germany - Olavius clavatus LIZARD... ...
AGCGGGGCCCGTACGCCTATGCTCGCGAATGCGTGAGATCTCAACCGTAGGCGTGAGAGTGTGAGATACACCCCAAATGCGTGAGTCTCACGCCTAATGCGAAAGTTGCTAAGCACGACGACAAATGAATTATTTTGAAACTGGCGAAATTACAACACTCTTGTTGACTGTTGTGGACTTGACTGGATTCAAAGTAAGTATTATGGAATTTTATCGGTAAAAGCAAAGTTTTCGGACACGACAAGGGCAAGCTCGCAGCAAGTGTACTAAATTAATAGGCCTACAACGCTGATGGATAAGCGGAAAATAATAATGTGGCCGCGGAAGGGGAAATGCTAATATCTGTGGATCTATGAAATACAGAATGGTACAGCATCGAAATTCCATCGAGAAATCTGGCGTTGTCAACCTGCTCAACCATAACGAGCTCGACAGGCTCAAAGTCAGTGTCCTCAGACGACTTCGACAACTACAGACAACCGGAAATGGCAATATGGTCGCCAAAATACACATTTCTATCTCAGAAAATATGACAGCATAGAAATTCCAACAGTAAATCTAGGATTTCAGATCAAGGCGAGCTGCACTAAACTGTTCGAAAACTAAATGATACTCTGATCGATACCTTAGTCACAGCTAAATTCGGAAATAGTTTTATCTCTGAAACTAAGACAGTCAACATCGAAATCTTAACGGCAAATTTGGAGTTTTCAATCGGCGAACTCGAAGAATTGTATGTCCCAGTTTATGTTTGCTACCGCAATCTATGATCTATAACAGCTAAAGATATCCAAAATTATGCCCGGTGAGCGCAGTTATTAAATCTGGTAAAACGATAGGCTTGCGCTTTGAACGCCAAAATTGCCTTAATCCTATATATAGCCTCTTTTGGCCGAGAGTGAGCCCGACTGCATTTGATTGCAGCGGTGCACGTGTGTGACGTGGCGTGACGTTGTATAATATAGGCCTACACCATCAGACCGAAGCAGGCCGTCATAACACAGACATCGAAGAAATATATACAATGTATGTATTTCTTCGATGTCTGTGTTACGACGGCCTGCTTCGGCGTGAGGGTGCCACCATGTACATCCAATGTCTTACTAATAATCGCGACGACGATAAAGGATAAACGTTCAGTTTATGATAATTGGTTACGTCAGTCGACCAATCAGGATACGTACAGGCCTACAGGGTGGGCCAAAAGTATGCCTGCTTATTGTTGCAATAACTTTGTTTACTGCCAACAGACTTTCGTATTTTTGCACGTATACACTCATCATTATCATCATCATCATCATCATCATCATCGTCATCACACGACATGATTAGCATGGTGCAAACGCACAGCGCTTCAGGAACACGTTATAAAGTCTGTGTGACGTGTGTTGTCATTGTCAGAAAGAACGTGAGAACAGATATGTCTTCAGCGCGACAGAGAACAATGCGACGTTAGGCACTGCCGTGATGAAGTCCGGTAGGCGTTCCATGATCGGGTGGCCGCGACTGGAAAAGAATGGTTACCCAGCGTCGCACTCAGAAGTTTGCAACTGGAGGATATATAGCTGGCCCACCTAACACGGTCTGTGTAACTACACTACCTTGTAAAATCTTGATCACGACTTTACCCGTGTTTGTACAAGTTTACAACCATTAATAGGGCCTGCACTGCAGATACGAAAAATCTTTACTTTAGATCAGATTCATGTCAGTAAGTGGCGTAACACAAATTACAGACAATATTGAAATGTCATCAACGGTTATAAAGTATTCATTGCTGCATAACTGTCCACAGCTATCACGAATTGCTTGAAACCAACGCTTATGTCAATTTTGTTGCGTCATAATCTCCAGACCACAACTAGGCCTATACCCGTTGCTTGTAAATAAATAATACTCTTCAGGTACGATTCTTTTAAAATTATTTTCATGAAACTACAACAAAAAATGGCAATTATTACTACAAAAAAATAACAGGTCGAGTGGTCGACTCTTTGATAAAGTCGTCAACAAGATTTTACACGGTAGTTTAGCTACATAAACCGTGTTAGGTGGGATAACTATATGCTCCAATTGCTACTTTCCGGCAGTGTATTGTAACGGTATTTTTCTTCTATAATAATAGCACCCCCACACTCTATTACTGTCCCCACATGAAACTATACACTTTTTCCTACATTTTGGTCTTTACCACATCCAAATCGGCCGGTTTCGGCCCATAAACAGCTTTTGCATTATCGCATTACTTATAAGCTAAAACCCTAGGAAACACCCCCAAATTCACCGCTTAAACTCGTCGCACACCCCTTTCGGTCATAAATGGAATTTCTCGGTAGTATATAAGCCGGCCGAATTCAGTCTCACCGTCTTTCTTGTCAGAGGCAGCACGGCATGCTGACGGATGTTCCAAGAGTCCTAAGTAGTCGAAAAGTGGCCGAAGAAGCAGTATTTTTGGAGACCCATTCAAGGTCACTTGAAATCCCCGAACTTGGGTTCCGCAACACGGGCGGAAGTGTGCAACCACTTGCCAGGATTCTAATAAGAAGTCGAACCGAAGCACAACCGAAGGAAACCGAAAAGCACTACCGAAAGTGCACGTCAGGCCGAATACCGAAATGCACTTCGGGAAATCACTCGAAGTCATCCCGACACTTGTCTATTCTGTCTTGTTCCTCCGTTTTCGGTAAACCTCGGTCCAACACGAACCTAAGATTCCGCCATGGGACGTAACGCATCTTCCGGCCCAGGGAGCGCTAACCACCATGGTATACCAGATATGAAGTCAATGGGAGCCGAAGATAGGTCAACCGAACGGGACGAGGATAATAGGAAGTCGCTGTTTCCGATACGATACCCAAAACCCCTCACAGTATGCGCAATAAGTATGAAAGTTGGCAGTAGACAAAGTTATTGCAACAATGAACTGGCTTACTTTTTGGCCCACCCTGTATAATGTACACGTCACAACAAGTATATACGGCGTTACACAATCGCGTGTGAAACTGTAAACAGTACGATACCCGTAATGGCAGGGAGATGTCCGTGGATGAACACGCGATGAGTCTAGCGCCAAGAACATTACGTTGCTACATGACATTGGTCCATAATCGCAACCTGACAACTGACATTAAATTTGGTACTGCGAGGAGGGGAGTCGACTTGCTAACCAGCATTTTATCCGCACCCTTAGCGGTAATTTTAACATCCCCACTTCAATCAACACTCCCAGATCACACACTGGAAACATTCCCATAGCAGGGTCATTAATTTTCAGATAATAAGCTTACATTAGACTGCCGACAGTTTTTAACATTAAACAAGAAAGCTGAGCTACCGCAAAGAAGACCGCGCGATGCGCCCCATAAATGGATGCCCTGAAAATTTTAGAGAGTCCCTGACTACGCGTACGGCTATACTTTTGCCGAAATTGTTAATGGGCTTTTGTTGCGATCGATCCTATGAAGGTGCGTACAAAATTTTGAAGTTCGTAGCTTTACCCCTTCCTGAGATAGTAGGGGGTACTCAAAAAATTTGGGCAGTCTCTGGATGCGCACACGCTCCCTTTTCTCCCAAATTTTTCATGGGCTTTTGTTTGGATGGACCATGTGAATGTGTCGGCCAAATTTGCAGTCCGTAGATTTACCCCTAAGATAATAGCGATTGCAGTTTTGGTTGGGGTTGATAGGCTAAGTTTTCATCTATTTTTTCGCGTTTCAGAGATATTGCCGCTTTTGTGCGCCAGCACGCCACTTTTCCCACCCCACCTCTAGTCTCGCCAAAATTTCCCCATGTTCGCCTGTGAGTATAGGTGGATGGCCTTTGGGCTGCGAAGAGCGAAGGTGTTGGGCTAATTGTAATTGTCCGTTCAATTAGTTTCCAAGATTTCCAACCTATGTGATCCTGATCCGCCAACGTCACAGACGGACGGACAGACGACATGCAATCTCAATACCGCGCTTTGCACTAGTGCATCGCGCGGTAAAAAATCATACAAAATTATACTGCGTAACGTGTTCTGTTTCCTCAAATAGCATTTGTCGAACGTTTATACATCTAGATCCCCTACAGGATCTTGCCGCGCTCCCCAGACCTCCTAGATGGATTAGGAAGGGCCTTCCTAATCCATCTAGGAGGTCTGGGGAGCGCGGCAAGATCCTGTAGGGGAAGGGGGTAGGGAAAATGACAAAGTAGGTACTATGTACAGTATGGATGAACAGGACTGAGAGGGGTATGCACCCCCACTTTTAGAAGTAGAATTTTGGATATAACCTGATGCTGATGTGGCTGGAGGGTTAACTGGAGCACTGTCCACCGTGGGACTGCCTACAACGTCCACTGTGAGTTTCAGTCTACGACCAGCGTCCGCCGAACGTCAGCAGAACTAGTGAACCGGACCGAATTGAACCCAGCCATCCGGCGCTACACATCGCTTTTGTAATCGGAAATCGACTCGGTCTCCCGGTTCCGCTCATCCGCCCATCACTTATCGATACGCTCTGTTATTTCTCGTATTGACACTGACACCGCCCTACGTTCTATCGTACGACTACGACATTTCCGATCGAGTTCTTTTTTTTAACTTTTCGAGTTGAGTTGTTGAGTATTGCATCGAGCGCTCGATTAATACTTGAAGTAGTTAACATAGGCCTAATAGCATTGAAGCTGTGAAAAGGAAGCTCTGAAGAACACCACTATGTATATAGAAACGTTCATGGGTACACCGTGTCTGGAAAAAAGAGTTGCAAACAAAAAAAGAAAGAAAACATAAATAAATGCAGATTTGCCAAAACATGTGTAGGCCTACGTGCCAATTAAACACAATTACTTCTACACGTTCTGAAAAATAAAATAATATAAATAGTTAAATACAAATAAAAACGAATCGAAACACATAAATTCTAATAAACGCTTGAGCTGTTTTTTTTTTGAACTCGAACTATTCGGGAAGCTCGAATGTTCAGCACAGCCCTAACCATTCAGAATTTCAGACGGACCCCACATAAACTGTGTTATATAAACAGTGTTAATATAATGAATAATGATATAATCGATAGGTGTAAAATAATATAATAAAATGATATAATGTATAACGTAAAATATATAGGCTTAGTAATAAATGTCGGTCCTGGTTTCAATTGAAAGATCAGTAAATGTTATCTGAGTTATGGTAATATTTTGGTAACTGGGCCTATATTATATGATGAGGCATAACTGGATTAACTACCCTAGCGCCAAATGGAAAAATGTTGCTACTGTGTTGTTTTTCAGCATAAAAAAAGCCGACGATTAAGCTTGAGATAATTAGTACTGCATTCAATGTCGCTAAAATTAGCCTACCTATAAGCTTACTGCTCCTCTGTTGCGTACGCGCCCTGTTTACGCGTTTCAGAGATATTGCCGCTTTTGTGCTCCAGCACGTCACTTTTCCCACCCCACCTTTGTCGCAGTGTCGAAACAACCAGCATCCTATCCGTCCAGTAGGCCTATACTGACAAAGTTCGATACTATCCGGAAGTCCTTCTGATGCAAAAACAACTTATACCGGATATTTGTCAGCTTCAGAGTTTTACATGTTTGAACAAGTTGCTTATGTCAGCATAACCTACCAGATATACAGCTAAATTTTTCAATTTTTATCGATTTATTCAAACATTAGAAACCAGATTGGTGGTCTGGTAGTTATGCCTCACCGTGTATAATATTATCAACAAGAGTATGATGATGATGATAGGACTCCCGAGACAGTTGATCTGTTAACAAGGGACACTTGAGTCTTAATTCGTCCTATGTTTCTATCACTAAACATAAATCTGTTGGACTAACAGTGCTAGCTTATTATGTTATTCACTAATCATACTAATGCATAGAAAGAGCGGATCATGCTATGGACGTCAACGAACTGCGTAGTGCGTTCGCGTATCCGGAGAGCTTGGGACGAAATGGATCAGTAAGTTATTGATACAGCAGTCAGGTAGTGGCGAACACGTCTTTAATCTTCATGCGTGTGTTAAAGCGAAAGGCGGACATTTTGAACGCAAACTGAGCCAGTAGTTTAGAATGTTATTGTTGCTTACTCTACCAGATATTTCTGCTAAATTTTTCAATTTTTATCGATTCATTCAAACATTAAACATGAGGAGAGTCTGGTAGGCCATAGTTATGCCCCACCGTGTATAATATTAACAAGAGCCGTGCTATCGCAGGGAGAACCGCACGATTTCGGTACATATCGAATTTTAAAACGACAACGTGCGGTTTCTCTGCCACAGCACGGCTTTCTTACATACACCAGCGACCGTTAATCAAATGCGGAAATTACACACAGTGCACTGATTTTCGCGGCCCTGACGCAAAATCACGGCGATAGCCGAAAATGACGGTACATGACCAAAATCGTGGTAGAAGCCATAGTGATCGTGAATACGTGATTACCTTACAGCGCTAAGAAATGTTACAACAAGCGGTCACGCCTACGTCTACTAAACTTTGGTTTCGAACTGCCTCGTCGATATTTATAGTTCCGTGTCGCAATGCCTATTTTATAAGCAAAAACGCCCGTTCTTATTTAAAGTTTGGACGTAGGTATAACACTTATTGTACTTGACGCCCTCTCCCCGATGGAATCCCCGCGAATATCCGCATATACATTATATTTCTAGAAACTAGAATCATCGATCTACATTTTGCCTCTGATAGTATGGGTTTTTCTTCATTCAAATTTTTCTGGTGGACTCCATAAAACTTTTTATTTCTGCAAGAGTGACGTTTCGGTCGTTTAAGGTCATCCAAGGTCATTAATTTTGATACCAATCGAAAGCGCGTATGCGACTTCCCATTAGTCCGTCATAGTAAGCGTACGTGTCCCATCTTGCACCGTTTCGGAGATATTGCACTTGCAGGCTTTTTGTGCTCTTGACCCCACCCATATTCCACCCTAGTTTTGGGGATGTTCTCGTTCGACCAGATCGACCATGTTGGTGTCAGCCCGAGAATTTACCTTAAGCTAAACAGCCGTGAAATTATTTTCGAAGTATTCCAACTTGTGTGAAAAACATACATGAACATCACGGGCAGACAGATGGACAGACAGACAGACAGACGACCTTCTGTTGCATTACCGCACTGTGCGTATCATCGTGCGGTAAAAACGAAAATAGAATATAACAATGTCGGGGTAATAAGCGTCATTCATAACTACTTGTGCAAACTGTGACACAGTAACTAGGAAATCATTGATTGAACTGAAGGATATAGGCCTACAGCTAAGAACTACAGCAATGTTTAGTGAACGACTGAGTGTCGTCTTCAACCGCCATAAAAAATAATGGAATAATAACGAACGATAGATGCTATCCGTTCGGTTGCAACCTCTTTATATTAATAAATCTCTGACTATCGCGACGCCTGTACACTTGATGCGTTGTAACGACGCATTATAGTCATACGTAGACAATGCATTACAGTGCCCTGTCGAATGCACAACAACAGCGTTACTTCACAACCCCAGTGATCAATATTTTTCACCGATCTTTTCGTGTTTGCACATAACGCGGCCGTCTGTACGTCAAATTCGACCGGTCCAACCGACGGTCCGTTCGTTGCTGAGCCCGAGGCGTTGACAGAAAAGTAGCAGTGACCATGGTAAGAACAGGAACGTCAAATTCGCTGTTGTGTGCAATAACACAGTCAACATGCAACGTACGTACAGTACGGTAGGTGTATCTTAGTACCGAGTACCGACCATAGGCGGCGGTTGTCGGGGATTTAAGACTAAAGGCGCAAATAGTGGGTGTCTGGGACTGACATCAGTAGTATATTCAGCATTTCTAGATTTGGAGAGGTAAAACAGGGAAAAGGTGTTTGTTTTAAGCCCAGATTTTAAAATCCAGCGCCCCATTATACACTTTAAAAATGGATATCCCGACTTTTTGTGGTGTATCGATGGTCTATCTACTTGATTTGCGACATGTTCGGCCGCTAGCATTACGCTGAAACTTACGCCCGTAGAGATCAAGATGTAGATTTCATTTGTTTGGACTCAGAGCAGTTTGTAACAAGATTACAATATCTGAAACCGTGTAATCGTCACTAGGTCCGCAAACGGGCATTTCCAGTTGCTGGCCAGTATGGCGACGTCACATCTGTGCCGTCACTGTCGGTCTTCAGTCAGTGTCTCAAGACATTTCTCTTACACTGTTCACATCCAGATCCCCTTATCTAACACACTATATAATACTGACTACAGGTTACTATTTCCGCCACGTTAAAATATCTACGATAATGACGGTGATGATGACGAATGACGATGATGATGACTAGACGAAATTATGCTCAACATGTTATCTATCTATCTTCCGATACTGCACAAAACCTCACTGTTAAATATTGTCGTACAAGCCGATGAAGAATCATCATGGAGGAGAATGGTAAAGAACTGGCCTACATCACCTTCGTAGTCACCCCGAGCTCTGCTTTTGATCTCGGCTTAACTACACAGAGCTGACCAGAAGCTTACACCTCCAAGATAAAGCACAGCCAGTGACTACTGTATATGATCCACGCATGTTTCTTATCATCGTTAAGAGCTGATAACTCTACAATGCATCCAGTAACACTTTACCTGTCGAATTATTAGCCGATGATAGTGCAGGCGGTATGATCTGCTATTGGCATCATCATGCTGTCTGTCTGTTTTTCTGTCTGTCTCTCTGCCTGTTTGTCTGTCTGTGACGCTGTGCATTGTGGCTAAACCATACATCTGACAGCAAAAGTCTCTGAACAAGTGAATAGGAAGTATACTTCCCAGGAGTAGGAACACGACAGTATAACTTTCAGTTTCAACCCCTACACAGACCGTGAGCCCTCAAACCCCCATTCCCAAAATATCCAATGCAGTCGAAGAAGAATGCACACGTTACGTGATGCAGCTTATGCTCACGTGACGCACATGCAGAATCTTGCAGATCAGGGGTTGCTCATTTATTATTTTCGCCGGTCAACGTTTTCAACGCAGTACGATCGGCTACCTCGGCAACAGCTAGGCTTCGTGTGCTTGTTACTATTCATTACCGTTTGCCAAATTGGATATAGATGTAATGTGACGTTTCTATCACTGACGTCATTTGATTGTCAATCGAGTTGTGATAATGACGACGCAGGCGAAGATTTGAACAAAAGGCGCGGCAATGAGCGACTTACCAATGATGGAGAGAGCTACGATGACGTAATGATGACGTGTTACCGTGCAGCGCATGTGGCTCAGTGACGTCACAGCGGCTGACACTGCAGTCGACGACACTGATGTGGAACGAGAACTAAAACTAAAACTGAAAGTAAACTACTCGCACAGGCGACCGAAATACAGCCCGTTGGCTGCACTTAAAAGGCGTCGTTCCCAGTTTTCGGGTGAATGAGCAAAGGCCGAACACGTATGTCGTTTAAAGCAGTTTTTCCAAGAATGTCATTAGATGCCTACAAGCAAAGACGTAGACTTCTGCTTCCGCTGCCGGCAAAGCGACGATCAAGCGTGTACCACATCACTTCACACTGCAGCAACACCGACAGCAGTGAAGAAGTTATCAATAGTTCTACTACTAGACTAACGGTCTTGCAGCAACAGTAAGGCTGGAATCGCCGGATGGGGTGTCATGATGTCAGTTATTGCCGAACGTAAATCTCGTTATCTCGCGAGATCACTCGAGATCTATAGCGCCGACGCGGTCATCGTAATCGTCATGGATGGCGGAAAGCATTCTGCACCACCAACACCCGGTCACACATAAGACGGCAGATGAATGGTGGCCCGTACGTTTTAGAGAAGCGTCGCGTCAGTTAGGATCGCCGACTTTCGCGCACCACCGAACACTGCTCGACCGACGTCTACGATACGTGACGAACACACGCCAGCAGGCGGCGGGTTCCGTTCGCACGCCTTATATAGCTGCTTGCTATTGATGACGACGCCATGCAGCCGGTTACAGCTGCTGCCAGGTCTTGTACTCTGTAGTGTAAGGGCCTATTTCCATTACGGCTGCGCGTTGCGTTGCGTGCGTGGCGTTGCGTGGCGAGCGTTGAAGCGCTAGCTGTCGCTGACTATCGCTCGCCACGCAACGCCACGCAACGCAACGCGCAGCCATAGGATGGAAATAGGCCCTAAGCTCCTACAACTGATGTGCCAAGGGGTGACATAAACTCGTGGCCGTGGTGGTGTCGTGTTCAACTGTATTACCATAATAATAAGCTCAGCTGCTGTAGGGATACCGTGCAACTCTACCAAGTATTTAGAGATGTTCTTACGCGTAAAAAGCTATCAATGAAAAGTGGCCGATATCCTGTTTCTGTATTTTGTGGACAATTTTCTACGTGTTTCTTATTTTGCGCGGTCTTGTGTCCAAGGAGACCCAGGGCCAGGCGGATGGGATGCCATGATGTCATTGTCAGTTATATTGCCGGACGTAAATCTCGTTATCTCGCGAGATCACTCGAGATCTACAGCGCCGGCGCGGTCATCGTAATCGCCATGGATGGTGGAAAGCATTCTGCACCAACACCCGGTCACACATAAGGTCCATTGGGGACATCATCTCATGCCGTCACCTGGGTATCCTTGAACATTGTGGCTCGGCTGGATAGCGGTGTCCCTGGTAGAGATGTCCTCGGCTGTGCCTATTCTCGCCGTCCCGAGATACGCCCTCCGTCGGGCTGGAGAAGACCACCCGGACGTCCAAGGCAGACCTGGCTGTACCAGATTGGTGACGACTCCACAGCGTGCACCGCCAAGAATTGGACCTTGCAGTCGGACGTGGACATTCCCGGCGAACGAGATCGGCGCTACGGGCCTCCGCCTCCCAAGCGTTCTGATGATGATGATGATGATGATGATGATGATGATGATGATGAATTGAACAAAATGTGAAATGTGATGCCTAAAATTTAATTTGAATCAACAACGAACGATGTCTGATGCACTTCGGACAATAACTTGGTGGCTTAATGTTTATGGGTCACGCGGTTAGCATTTAATTTGGGAGATGAAGCTGTTTCCGACGAAGCGTATTAATGATTGCTCCATTCGCCACATGTTGTCAACGAGAATACACTATAGTGCAGGCGAAAAGCTAGAATAATATCTTGTTGGTACTAAGTCTATGGTGTCAAGCCTCCCGCCTTCCCGCGTGTGATTGAATTGTGGCAATATGTCATCCGGCATCAACGGGCTGAGTCGACAGTCGACACTCGACAAGTGCGCTGGCTATAAAGCGAGCTGGGTGGTCGAGCCAGCTGCTGTATCCTACGCAGTGTGCGTCGCATGTGAACACACACATTGGACGCGTTGTCGTCGACCAACGCTTGATTAAGCTATAAACTATGTTTTATGTATAGTAGCAGAGCAGCATTTCACACCCAGTTTCAAATCCGTTTATGCAGCGTTCACGACAACAAATTAAGCAACGTAATTTTGGACAAATGGCGGCATTTGTTGTTAGTGGCTGCGCCAGAAATTTTCATTTTGATTTCATTCCCCAGGGCCCAATCGCCGGTGGGAAAATCGAGGAACGGAGGCGCCGAGTGGGATACAGTGTCCTGGTGCCCTCACCTTTTCAATTTTGGATGTCGAATTAGTAATAAAAATTAATAACTAGAATGCATGGCAAAGCCCAGCCTGATGACCGCCCGGCCGTCCAAATTATCAAAAAGCCGTTCCCATACTTTTCGCCACTACTGGACCAAAGTACACGAGCAACGCCGCTTTTCGGTTAACATCTTGTTGCAGTGGGAAGATATCCGCCATAGGCCAATATACACATCTTTATTTCGCCAAGCCGGCAGCAAGAGAAAACAATAAAGCTGCGAAATTGCGAACTAGAATTGTACAATTTGCACCATATGGACATTCCAGGTGGTCAAAATTTTGAGGGCCGGAAGTTCAAATTTCGGACCCCAAAATGTTTTAGGTGAGAGGTTAGAGGGGGTGGGGTCAT
>Ga0056131_1000261_pt1 | contig 11964 bp, 5 predicted proteins | sample WorMetLIZISLAND1_2_FD_67480 | JGI IMG/M metagenome (GOLD analysis project Ga0056131, IMG submission 67480) | Marine gutless worms symbiont microbial communities from Max Planck institute for Marine Microbiology, Germany - Olavius clavatus LIZARD... ...
TTGTTGCCTTAGTCAGACGAAATTACGTTAAAAATTTATCAAAGAAGACTTCTGACCCAATCCAATCCAATCCAATTTTTTCAACAAGAAACTGGACCCAATCCAACCCAATCCAATCCATGTCCAACTCTGAGCTATGTTACTCTGCTTGGCAAGATAAGCGTCCTATCTCCTGTCATGCGTTCAATCATTAGAGTGGTTTGCTTACATACAGAAGTGAATCGCATAATACGTTTGAATTTTTCAACATTGCCGCCGGCCGCCATCTTAGATTTGATCCAACCGGAAATACCGCCGTTCGATCCGCCGTTCCCGATAACCCCACCTAGAACCAAACATGAAGGGGATCGGATGACGCGTTGCACAGTGTCAGTTATGGCCATTTGAACGTAGCGCGCAAGGAGTAAAATATAATGGTATAGATAGGCTGGTACTAGGTTTCTTGAAAAAATATATTGTAGCTAAGTGATGATGCATTTACTGTTGGTTTAGTTTTTAGCCGATCGTACTGCTACACAGTATGATCGGCTATTGGCATCATCCTGTTGTCCGTCCGTCCGTCTGTCTGTCTGTGACGCTGTGCATTGTGGCTCTCAGGGTTGGTGTACGCAGCTAAAGGTTGCATCAGCGTGTTCCTAGCACAATGTTCCTATTTGTCCCTTCAGACACTTTTGCTGTAGGATGTATCGTTTAACCACAAAATGCACCACAAAAACGAAGTGAGAAACCTCAGAAACGCCATAAGTGTCTATGGCTACACGTGTGCATGCTCGTTTGTCAACAATGACACGGTGCCGTGAACCGTGCGACTGCAGCCTGTGCGGACTGCGGATTGTGGACGCAGATCCGCAGTAATTGTTGGATCCGCGGACTGACAGCGAACGGATTTTTTTATTTAGAGGTCGAAATGTTGCGATCACGATGAATAGCGTTAAAATACTGCATGCATACAGTACGATCGGCTATCACAGCAATAGCTGAGCTTCTTGTTATAGTATATCAGAACAGCAAGCTCTTCAAATGCTGCAATAGCTATCGTCGACATGCGTCCGTCCGTCTTATGTTTGTCTGCCGCCTATCTGTCATTTTGTATCGAAACGTGAACGAAACGTGTACGGGTATGTGCATTGCGCTGTAGTCTGCAGACTACGGGGTGAATGGAGCCTGATGGAGGAAATACGGTTATCCATAATAACAATGAAATGCACAGCGGACGCGCAGCTTTTTCTTTATGACTGCTGACCTTTTCTTCTTTTGTTGCTTCGTTTACTGATGAAATACGGAAGAAGTCGATAGACAACGTAACAGCTGACAGTGACACAAGAAAAATACATTTTAACAAGAAATGACTCGTGTACACGTTTAGAAGCAGCCTCATCATAAACAAGAAGCTCAGCTGTTGCTGTGATAGCCGATCATACTGTGTATCAGTACGGTCGGCTAAAATGGCGAAGGAAAAGAAGACAGAGTGTTCACACAATGCAGTGCAAGTGTAGCAACAGCTCTCGTATAGTTCTGAGCTCATTTTTGATCGCTGTGTTGATTTTTGGTGTCGGTGTAGCTGTCTTTTCTCAAATAGGGGCCTCAAATACGCGGCCCGCGACCATCGACGGTATTATCTGCGGATCGCAACTACTTACTTGAAAAAAGTTTAACAGTAAACGTTGTCAAGTAAGCGCTGAGAATTTCTGCAAGAACTGAGCAACAATTGAACTGGCTTCTTATGCTAACGAATGAGTATAATCTGAGTAATTACACTCACCTATTATTGCTCCCGATCGATGTATATAACACATATATTTGGTAACGAAAATCACGTTTTAGTGCAAAATTTTGGCACCTATCGCATACCATTGAGGACTACCAGTATGATCGGCTATTGGCGTAATTCTGTCATCCGTCTGTCTGTCTGTCTGTCTGTGACGCTGTGCATTCAGACACTTTCGCTGTAGGATGTATCGTTTAGCCAAAAAACGCACCACAAAAACGAGTCTAAGAAAACACGAGCATGAGTTTTTATGACCACGTGTGCGTATTGCATTACTTACTGTTGACCCGCTGTGGCCTAATTTCGTCGTCATGCTTGAGTGAGTGGATTTAGTAAGTGCGTTCAGAAACGAAATGCTAAGATTGGATTCTTCCGTTCCAGCCGCTCATGGGCCTAAACTTGTAAACACCGGTTTGAGTTCGCCAATAGATCTAGTTTATAACGTCCGGCTCGATCTGTACCTCGTTTTGCTCTTATAAGATCGCCTGTATTAACATTTTTATTCACAAATCGAGACACTGCCATCACAATGAACAGCGTTAAAATAGATATCACGCAGTAGTTGCTTTAGCCGATCGTACTACTGCATGCTGTACGATCGGCTATCACAGCAATAGCTGAGCTTCTTGTTACAAAATATGTCAATACTCTAGTGCATGTGGTCTCTGTTACAACATTATCATATTCACTCAATGAAACAAAAAAGAACAGAGATATTATTCTGACTTACCAGGTTTTGAGGTGAAAGCAGAAATATCGCCATGATAGGCCTACAACAGTTGACTGCAGTGCACTGATTGCCAAAGACAAAGTAATAAATAACCTAAAATACGCTGCCTATTGATGTGCACTTAGAACATAATACGGGTACGTTTAGGCGACCTACTTATTCACGTGTTTCGACTATTCTTAGACTGCTCACGTACACGCACAGTACGCACTTGTTTACATGTCCAGGTACGCTGGCACTATGAAGGCGACTATATGCATGTGATTAGCCTTGACCAGGGAAGATCGACCCCCACTCCGACTTGCTGCTATAGAGACGGCCAGAGCAGCTGCTGCAACTGCAGCAGGCATGCTATGCATGGTCAATAGACTGTGACTTCATGCACTGGCACCAAGCGGGCCCCGGGCGTCATTCAATTCATTCAGTTCATTCATTCATTCATTCATCGCCGGCTGCTGCAGTAACTCCGTGCATTCACCTGTCACCAATGTCGCCACTCTCACGGTCACGTCACGCAAGACGTGCCGATGTTGATACCGATCCTCCTTTCACGGGCCTTAATAATGGCCGGTGTTCGCGACACCGGCTGTTTTTGGCTGTTTCTGTTACAGGCCATCGAGACGTCGCGGACCCTCGAAACTCGTGGACCTAGGCTTCAGCTTAGTAAGCCTATTAGTTAGTCCGCCTATGTCGCGTGATCACATCACCGTGTCACGTGACACGGACAAGACTGTGGAGTGTGGTACACTCTAGGAAGTTTAACAAATTTGAATAACACCACTAAATTGGCCAACCACGAAAACCCCCAGTTCTCTACAAGCCGAGTTGTAAAGGATTAAAAAGGTTAAATAGGTTCTGTATAGCTGTTAATTGAACCCCATCTCAGAGCTACGGGGTGTCACTTCCCACATGGGATCACACAGTGTTGTCTGCCACCCGATGCAAGTGAACACACCCCGCCTTAACTCCAGCCAGACAGGCTAGTACTCTATTTACATACCCGGAGGGATGGAAGGCTGAGTTGCGAAGCAAGCTATGCTGACGCTTTTTCCTATACCGCTGTTATTTGTACTCCTCGCGCGCTACGTTCCTAACGTAGCGAAAGAGGAGTTATGAGATCAGTGTAAGAAGTATGAATATTGACGACCGACCGACCGACGACCGACCGACCTCAGGGCCTATTCACACATTTTGGGAAAATTTCAAATGGCCATAACTCTGCAGCGCGTCAACCGATCCCCTTCATGTTTGGTTCTAGGTGGGGTTTTCCGGGACGGCTGATCCAACGGCGCCATTTCCGGTTGGATCAAATTCAAGATGGCGTCCGGCGGCCATCTTGGAAAACTTCAAACGGCCATATCTCAGCGACGCGTCATCCGATCGACTTCGTGTTTGGTTCGGTGTCGGCCCGCTATAGCCAAGGGCCGCTATAGCCAGGGGCCGCTATAGCCACTGTGTATCAGATTAGGGTTAGGGTTTAAGGTTAGGATTAGGCTTAGGGTTAACACACTCGACGTAAATTATAATATAGTGACTTCTCCATTATACAGTGGCTATAGCGGCCCTTGGCTATAGCGGCCCCTGGCTATAGCGGACCGGAATCGTTTGGTTCTAGGGTGGGTTTTCAGGGACGGCGGATCCAACGGACGGCGCCATTTCCAGTTGGATCAAATTCAAGATGGCGGCTGGCGGCCATCTTGGAAAACTTCAAACGGCCATATCTCAGCAATGCATTATCCGATTCACTGTGTGTATGTACGCAAACCATACTTTGCCCTGATAGAGATTCGAAATTTATTTCATGCGGGAGGGTCACCAGCCGACCTAGATATAAAGAGGAAGAACGAAAAAGACCTTGAGAAATAGCCGAGAAAACAGCGCGCGAGGAGTATACATTAGAGATTGGTCACAATCTAAAGTATTTCCTGTTCTTATTTTTTTCATACCGGTAAGGGGACCGTAGATCATGGTCAGCCCTTTCGAATTTCTGGATGAGTCTACCTGTATATCTCACAAAACTGACAGTCCTTACGCTACCGCCAGTGAAGGTCTCGTACTTCTAGCCTTTTGTCGTTTTGATACAATATCTATACTTGCACTACCCGCACTGTTGCTCTGAATTTGTTTGTTACTCCGCGGTGCCTGGCCGTCAAAAAGCAACCTGCATGCAAAGAACTCAACATCGTGACAAGCACAGTATATCGTATTGCTTAAAAGCAAAAGTTAACAAAAAAAGTTAATATCGTGATTAGCGCTCAGTAATCTTAAAGTATACTTGTAGAGCAACTTTAGCCCTATAGAGGTCAGTAGTCCTACAGCGTAAAATATAACTATTACCCGCACATTATAACGAGCAACGTGATACACAAGTGGTGCACTGGCCCTTTATGAACGGGCACGTTTCGTACAACAAAACAACGCAGTGATCAATCCATCAAACCACCCATAGAGGAAAGGCGTACAACTCCGTATCCATTTATAAGAGCGACACACAGTGAAAGCAAAGCCACAATATACACAAAGGTAACTTGAATTCAAACTACGAGGCACAAACAACAATTGTCGGTGAAATTACGACGAACAGATGTTAATTAACTAATTGTCACGACATACGTAACGGTTAACGAAAACAAGACATGTCCGCAACCATGCAGGTAAATGATTGCTATTGTTCTGCGACACATATTCGGTCACATTTCTGCGCATTAGAGGTTATTTTATAACGAGATGTGCTATATACATCTATACGTGTGTGGGCTGTTACTTACTTACTTGTCTCTGGACACACGATGGTATAGGTCCTATTTAAATAATTGAATAGGTAAACTATAGGACTTAGCCTATTCACGTTTCTGTGATTTGTTTTTACAATAAAATGCATGTACCTACACAAAAACGGGTTCTTGTAGTAGTAGAACTTTTAGTGATTGTGAATTTCATTTAGGTATATAAACTGTAAAAGTAAATCATGTCCAGAAATTTGGCTATGGTGTACGTGCGCTTTTACGAATACATGCAATATGTATAATACATGCCGCCACACATAAGTAACATAACATAATATATAGGCCCAACTGAAAACTATGGGCAAAGCCAGAGACTTCTAGGTACACAACTACACATCATAACGACATGCGTAACAATAAATAACAATAATTTAAAAATTTAATACAATGCAAACCTTAACTAGATCGTGTTCACCTGAGCAATTTATCAATTGTAATAATTGTAATAGACAGTTGTGTCTATCCCATGCACTCTACCGATGGCGCCAAAGCGTCATGAATGGACATTTTTTGAGGGGAGTGGGAGTAAAAGTTTAATAGTGCCTCTGATGGATGATGGATAAAGTACGCATTCCGAATCAAGCACTACAATGGGAAGTCGCAGCATTCAAGAGAAGACCTGGAAGACCAAGGATAAACTGGAGAGACATAGTGAACAAGGACCTTCAAAGAATGGGATTAACCTGGGAAGAGGTTGAAGCATCAGCTCAAGACAGACTTGGCGTCGACGTGTGGCCCTATGCATTGGCGATGATGGATTAATCAAGTCAAGTGCTTCTGATCAGTCTGATGCCGACAAATTTTCAATGTGCAAATTTATGGCGGTCCGTCGTCGAATGCCGACAGTGGACGTTGACGATGCCGCCGGCTGCCCGCCGGTTTCCAGGATGGGACTTTGCTTGAGTCACTGACCGCTCTGAGACAGCTTACAGACCCCTCAGCTGGTCTAGGGAAGACGTAAGGGGAAGTGGAGGAGAAAAATAGGGAAAAGGTAAGAAGGAAGAGGGAGAGGAAGGGAGCAATGCGCCTTGATTGTTCCTTGGTTGTTGGGGGGAATGGCGCCTTGGCCGTTAGACGCCCCATGATAATACGAATACATGCAATACTGTATATACTGAAACTACTGGGTCTAAAATGTGCTGTTAACGTGAACCGTGATTGAACTCCGGAGATAATTCAGTAGTATTCTCCATTCCTGTTTACAGTTTGAGGAACTGGGTGTATTCAGCGAATATTTGGAAGAACTTAGCTGCTGTTGTAAGACATGTTTGTCGAGAATGCTATAAATTAGCGAAGATGTTTACAATGCGGCGGTTTATATATACCGAGTGCGAGATTCTTCATCGAGGCTGGCAAAACAATTCGCGACGACGCCTGTTAAAGGGAGCCAATTACGTGGGGTGGCACACTTCTTGTTGCTGTTCACGTGCGAAGGTCCTTAGCCGAGAAGTTTGTATTGTACGATCGCAAATATGTCGGAAAATGCACATACGACGAACAGACTTTGAATATCCGTCGACGGTATAGTCTTCCACAACACGCGACAGACACCGTCTTAAGACATTTCTCTTTTGCTTAGATCTATAGTCGTCTAACTTGCTCCTTGCTTTATTTTGTCATGGACCTGGCGATAATTTTTGTTATTCAGGCCATACAGAAAATCTTGATGAAGAAGATGATGACGATGATGTGTTGGGAAACTGACGGGTAGCCCGCGCTTCAGACTTTGGTAACCTTGCTTCGTTGGTCCTTGGCACAGTCTGTCGAAAAGGCCCAGAACTACCATCACCTTACGTGTGTGGAGAACATCTCACTTCTCTGATGATACCGAACACAGCATGTTTCCGCGTACCGGTATATCACTGATATGACGTGGTTGAAGACGATTAGTAGCTCAAGGTGCTATCATAGATACTGAACCAGACGCTAGACTGTAGCGGCAGCGGGTCTATAACATCGTTCCAGCCCAGTTGACTACTTTGGTCCTGTGACTCGGACGACATCATCTTATCACACGTAGACGATGACGTACTTTCCGCCTCGTTTGGCTTGATCTGCCACCTGATAATCATCACGATACAGGTAATAATTAGAACAAGTACAAGACATCCAACTGGGACTGCAGTGACGAGGACGAGAAACGAGTCCATGTCAACCGAATCATATGGGGATGCCTTATCTGTGTGGACCAGGACGCAATGTGTGGGGTCCTTGAAGTTTCTGTGGGTGATCGCAGTGACGCATATGTTGTAAGTGGAGTCTTGTAACAGGTTCCCGATGACGTAGTTGTAACCACGGACGGCTACCGACATGACTTTACTGTTCTTATCATCGAAGCAGATCAACTGGAAATAGGGGAACTGGCTTGTTGAGTTGCCGGTGGCCCACCTGATGTAAACGGCGGTGTCGTTCGACCTGGCCCAGATGCGAATATCCGTCGGCGGTAGTTCAAGACATGCACAATGTGTGTCGCTGACTGACATTCGATTACTGCTTCCCCTTGGTGTTTGCAACACGTCCGCGCACGCGACGTACACCTCGCCGGAAGTCAGATTTCCAATTTCTACGCTAGTGAGATTGACGTCTTTGTTTTGTACTGTCATGTGGCTCGTCTCGTATCCAGTCCGATGGAAAACGGTAGCTGATGCCTGGGTACAGTTGTAGACAAGAGTAAACGTAAACCGATACCCCGCCATCGTGCTCAATTCGTCGCTGATGTTCCAGCTGAGCTGGGCGGAAGTCGGTGACCACGCACGTGCATCAAAGTCCACGAATCGTGGCCTTAGAGCGGCATCTAGTCGACAAGCCTTTGACGGCGAACTAGATGTTGAATTTGTTCCTGACGGAGTTGATGTGGCGCAAAGCTGATGTTCTGCCTGTGAACTACAATAATGACTCCAGTAGCAGAGCAGATACAGACTCTGTGCACCTGAAGTGCACAGAGTCTGCCACGCATCCAGAAATCTGCCGGTATCCTCCAATGAAATCCAAGATGGCAAAGTACAGCTGCAGACCAGTGAGTTTCCAGATAGATAGATGCCCGCAAGTGGAACTGTCAGCGACGTCAACGACTTAATACGATTCCACGAAGCATCGACAATAACACTGGATGGTAGAGCCTGCAAGGCAGCTGCCAGCTGGTCCTCGCTTAGAAGATTATTAGACAGGTTGAGCCAGTTTAACCTCGACAGCGACGACAGAGCACCAGATTCAATGGTAGAAATAATATTATAGCCAAGATCGAGCTTCTGCAAGCCAGTAGTCGCCGCCAGCATATTTCGACTGATATTAGTCAACAGGTTGTCGCCAAGGTATAGCTCGGTAAGAGCTGGTAGTGGTGCAGAGGAGTGAAGTACTAACTCTGTAATGCAACATTTCTCTAAATTTAGATGTCTAAGTGCCGTTAGCCCGGCGAAAGTGGTACCAGGAGAAGCAAGATGCCTGAGAGGATTACGGGCAAGATTTAGCTTCTGCAGTGACCCGCAGTTGATGAACAAATTTTTGCCGAGATCAGACAAATAGTTGTCACTCAGATCCAACTCTTCTAGCCGTTGTAGCGTATCGAATGCTCTTGGTTCAATGTTCTGTATCCGATTACTGGCAACTTTCAGAAATTTTAGCCGAGTAGTGGAAACGAACCAATCGGCACTTATGACAGGAAGTAAGTTGTTGGCCATATCTAGGGTTCGCAGCTCCCGACAAGATTGAAACGGCTTCTTAGCCACGCGTCGGATATTGTTGTTGGCAAGGGACAACGATTCCAGGAGTCCGAGTGGATCAAACACTCCCAGAGGGAGTGTGGGAATTCTGTTTCCGGTCAAATCGAGTTCTGTGAGTCCCACTAGACCAGCAAAGCTATTTGAGTGAACATCCGAGATCTTATTTTCACGCAGTCTTAGAATTTGGAGAATGCTAAGGTCGAGAAAGAGATTCTCTGGAAGTTGTTGAATGCGATTTTCATCAAGCAGCAGAACTGTTAGAGCGCGTGCACCTACACACGTGCATCAAGCAGAATTATGCTTCATAAAAGCGATATAATGAATTACGAAAACAGTACTGAATGCGTTGAACTTTATAATTATTACCCGTTAATTGCTGTGCAGTCGAGCAGCGTTCGCGCTGTCAGCCTAAAAGCAATCCGGTGCAGATATTACCCGCAAGCAATCTGACAATCATAGGTATACCGGGCCTTGATGGGTGGGCTGTTAGATTACGGTAGCGAAGAGGGGACGAGTGGTGGATGGTCCACCCAGGTCTTTCTTCACTCTCCTCTCAACTACAACGATTCGTGTATTTAGGACCAATGTAAGGTGTAACTTCAATAACATTAAATACGCATTATACGCTGTTTTCTAAATCAGTACCAATTGAAGGTGACGGTGCAGGTATTACCGGCAAGTGTAGTGAAAATACTTTGCTAGCATACACAGTGGTAGGCCTACAAAGGAAAGCCATAAAATTATTGTGGCTCATTCGCCAATAAATTTACGACGAAGTAATCTTTCTTTAAAGACCCACCACACTTCAATCGTTTCGCTACACTATCTTACAGAATTATGCTGTGTGCAAATTAAACAAGAGAATAAAACTAAAAATATGGTGAAAATTGGTCAGCTTGTGACAAAGTTATAAAACTAGAAGCTCACTTTTGGATCACACTGCAGTTTCAGAAGCAGCAAGAACGACATTTTAACCTGTTTTCATTTCTTTTCACACGCACATTCACAACTAAACTTTCAGTACGGTGATTATTAAAGCTATTAACAGTTACCACATGCCAAAACGCTTCACTATCAATCAATCCATCTTTATTTCAGGCGTGAGCCCATAGAACAACAGCAACACAGAAAACAACAAAAAAGTAAAAGCAAAAAAGTAAAGGCATAGGCATTTAAATTTCAAGAATTGTTAACATCGGTCAATATCAGAAGCAGTTATGACAAAAATTGTGTAGCTTAAATTTTGAACTAAACTGTGCAAAGTGCATTTGAGTGAATCAGTGTAACATTTACCACTGAACGAATCCTTGGTCAGCTGACTAATATTATTTGCCGACATGTCCACCACTTCCAGATGCTGTGTAGCGCGAAATATGCTGTGCGGCAACGACTGGATACCGTTAGACCGGAGGTAAAGTCGGCGCAGATTCGGCACACCGGAAAAGATACCATAATTGATCTGGTTGAGCCGGTTCCTGTCTAGTCGCAGTTCTTCGAGGCGTTCCAACGAGCTGTACGGAAACACCAACTGTCCGTTGCCAAGGAGGTTATCCTCCAGCGAAAGCGTGACAAGTGCCGGCATTTTGTACCAGGTACCCTGGTCCACCGCCGATATTCGGTTTGCACTCAGCGTCAGGTACACGAGCTTTGTGAGTCCATCAAACATTCCTGCACTCAGCTGCGTCAGTCGATTATTGTACAGCTGAAGTCGAGTAAGGTGGCGCAAGGTCCTGAAGACGCCCACTGGAAGACTTTCCAGCTGGTTGTCTTGTAGACTGAGGACTTCCAGGTGGCTGGAAATTGCGTAAAAGGCTGTCACGACGACAGACCTTATGCCAAGCCCTTTAAGCTCCAAATGGCGCATCTGGAGTCCATACAGGATGAGGTGCTGCAGCCTGTCGACGGTTGTATTATGGCTGATGGCAAGGTGCGAGATGACTCGGGTTTCGGTACAGGCGGGCGGAAGTAGGGCTACGGATCCGTATCCGCCACAGTTCATCGAGTAGATGATAGTCGCGTCGGCGTTCACTTCGCAGCGACTTTCGTGTCGCGGGCACACCCTCTGCGAGCCGGCGTCATGCCAAGCTTGTAGCCATAGCAACCACGTCATCAGCAACAGGTGCTCTTGCATCAATAGTCGCATTGCTCCCGGCTGCAAACGAACAAGAAACGGACGTATACACTCATTGTGATCGGAGTTGCTGGGGCACTTTATGTCGTTTTGCACTGCGGTAAACGACAATTTCCGCCGAATTTGAAGCCGTTTCGATCATAGGCGTAGTTTGAGATGGGCTGGACGGATAAACAAGCTCAAAAGGCCGCGGTGGGTGTGCTTCTTTGGGAGGGGAAGCTAGTCCCCTTCCTAACAGGTGGGACCTATAGGAGTCTATGGACTAGGGAGCGCTGTAAGCTCGCCAGAGCATGCTGTTGGTTTTTGGTGCTTTTTGAACCTCGCAGAAAGTGTCCGAAAACAAAAATTATTGTTTAGTCTTAAAACAAGTAAGTTGGGAGCTAGTTTGCTTTCACTTAATGTCTTTGGAGTGACGCGTCCCTCTGTCCTAATAGACTGACCCACCTAAATCAGACCACACGAGTAATGTTTTTTGCCTGGAATGTCCACGCCTGACTGCAAGGTCCCATTCTTGGCGGATAGAGGCTGCGGAGCAATCGGGGACGGCCCGCTATACCTAGGGGTCGCTATAGCTAGACCTCTACTGTTATGGATAGGGTTAGAGATAAGGTTAGGGATAGGGATATGGGTAGGGTTAGGGATAGGGTTAGGCTTGGAGGTCTAGCTATAGCGGACCCTAACCGGAGCACTCACCAATCTGGTGCAGCCAAATGTGTGTAAGAGTACCAGACTCGGGTGTAGTGTGAGCATGCTCCTGACGCTGTTCTGCATCATCCGTATTACTATCACTGAGCACTGGTGTAGTCTGGAATCTTACAGGAGAGAGAACT
>Ga0056131_1000263_pt1 | contig 11951 bp, 6 predicted proteins | sample WorMetLIZISLAND1_2_FD_67480 | JGI IMG/M metagenome (GOLD analysis project Ga0056131, IMG submission 67480) | Marine gutless worms symbiont microbial communities from Max Planck institute for Marine Microbiology, Germany - Olavius clavatus LIZARD... ...
TATGCTGACGCGCTGTAAAAACAGGTCCGGTGCTCAGTGAAGTGCACGATCAGTGAGCGAGCCGAGAAAGACGTGTGCAGCTGACGCGCTGTCTCTCTGCGGTAGCTGAGCTTCTTGTTACACTGGGGATCCAGCGTGAGTGGCCGCTGGTCACATGGAGATGGGGTGTGGGGAGAGGGACACCCCTTCCCCACCTAGGAGGAGACTTTTTTGGACTTTTGCTGTTAAAATTGTGCATTTTGGTGCGTTCTGAAAGGCTTTATTTACAGTCAGCAGCACATGTGATACGACCACAAACAACGCTGCTGCAGCCTTTTACCGCGCGATGCACTAGTGCGTAGCGCGGTATTGAGATTGCACGTCGTCCGTCTGTCTGTCTGCCTGTGACGTTGGTGGATCAGGATCACATAGGCTGGAAATCTTGGAAACTAATTGCACGGACACTTAGACCCATCACCTTCGCTCTTCGTAGCCCAAAGGCCATCCACCTACTCGGCTACTCCCATGGGGAACATGGGGAACTTTTGAGGAGACTAGAGGTGGGGTGGGAAAAAGTGGCGTGCTGGAGCACAAAAGCGGCAATATCACTGAAACGCGCAAAGATAGAGGAAAAGTTACTATGGGCCTATAGGAAGTTAGGAACTCACAAACGCTCTTTCGAACGGTACCATCCCCAACCCCCTACGGCTTTCCCTTCCCCTGGATTGGGGGTACGCAACCCCACCCAAAAACTGCAATCGCTATTATCCCAGGAAGGGCCCGCCAAAGCAAGGGACTTCAAATTTGGCAGGTATATTCACAGGGTCCATCCGAACACAAGCCCATAAAAATTTTGGAGAAAGGGGAGCGTGGGCTATCCAGTGGCTGCCCAATTTTTTTGAGTAGGCCTACCCCCTACTATCTCAGGAACGGGTAAATCTACGAACTTCAAATTAGGCAGGTCTATTCACAGGGTCCACCCGAGCAAAAGCCCCTTAAAATTTGGGACAAAAGGGAGCGTGGACGTATCCAGGGACTGTCCAAATTTTTGGAGTACCCCCTATTATCTCAGGAACGGGTAAAGCTACGAAGTTCAAATTTGGCAGGTATAGTTACAGGGTCCATCCGAAAAAAAGCCCTTTAAAAATTTGGGAGAAAAGGGAGCGTGGGTGTATCCAGGGAATGCCAACATTTTTTGAGTAGCCTACCCTCTATTATCTCATGGAACGGATAAAACTACGAACATCCAATTTTATACGCACGTTCTTAGTATCGATCGGAACAAACACCCATTACAAATTTCGGGAAAAGTAGCCGTGGGCTAGTCAGGACTCTCGAAATTTACCGGGTCACCCTTACATTGGGCGCATCGCGCGGTCGTCTTTGCGATAGCTCAGCTTTCTTGTTGGACCAGGGACTGATCCCATGTCGCTATAATCATCTTGTTGTTGGGAATTATAGGCTCTCTGTCTCTGCCCCCGTAGCCTCATGACTGGTTCTCTAACCTGAGCTTATTGCAGACGACTTTCCGCTGAAGACACTGACAAACAAAAGAAACTTCGTATTTGCCACGGTTTTGAGCAACTACGCGACTACTGGATAGCCCTAGCCTCGTAACAAGGGGCAGAGTAGGCCTACGTAGAATGGTACATAGTACCTATCCTTCACTGCCAGGGTAGCCTGCCGGTATGCTGGTGGCGCGAATATTGCAAAGTCGATCTTTTGTATGCGAGCGTTCAACCAAAGCGCCAATGCACCTGCAAGTTAGGCTATAGTCCTTTCCCGAAGAACGCTTAAAATACAGGGTGAGCCAAAAAGTAAGCCTGGTTATTATTGCAATAACTTTGTCTATTGTCAAAGCTTTCATAATTTTTGGCGGTGTCTAAAGGAAATTTGCAACTTTGGGATAGTTAGCCCGCCTAACATGGTTTGTGTAACTACACTACCTTGTAAAATCCTAATCATATTAGGAGCTATCATCGAGGTTAACATTTTGCTCTGAATCTCAAATGGTAAGAAAGTCAAGCTTGGAAATTCTATAGATTTTTCTACTAATTAGATATTCTATTCAATTGATTTTTGAAACACCAAAAACCAATACTCTTGAGTCACCCAGAAACAAAAGAGTGGATAATCATAATGTGATTTACTCTCTGGTACGTGGGCTAAGCCTATATTGACTTACATGTTGAGATGGTGCGAAATCAAATGCAACTGACAACACATCTACTCGACACAACTGCGAATGACTGATGTAGTAGTCTGCGATATCAACATTACCATAACGACTGACAGTTATACATTTTGCTAAAACTGTCATATTCAGCATCCATGCTGTTATCAAGTTGGCAAAGATATCGAGTGTCTTTTGCAAATACATAATATTGCTGGTACAGGCAAGTAGCCACTGGGGTCTGAGGGCAGCCCCCAAATTCATGTTTTGCCCCCTGCCCTCAAAAAAAAATAAATAGGCCTAATCTAACAAACACCATTTTAGGAGCTTTTATTTTACGATAGGCATAGTCATGCATAATAAGTTAATAACGTGAGCAGCTGCCCCCTCAAAAACTGGTTCTTTGTCCTTCTTCAACCCAAAGAAAAAATGTCTTTGCCCTCCCAAAAATTGTGGCTGGCTACGTGCCTGCGCTGGCATCGTTAATTTCGAAATAAACAACTTTAGCATCATCGGCAAACAGCTTATAATATACCATTTGAATAATTTACAAGCACTATTCCGACTGTCTCCACAACAAATACTTAATTACCTTAACTGTCAAAAATCACTCAGGGGTTTTCTATATAATCAACTTCATCAGGCAAACCACAAAACGTTAGGACTAATGTAACAAGTACGAACGGGTAGTAAGATCAGGAACTGTGGACATTGCCGTCTGATGCAGCAGGCAGTGAGAAGATGCTGTATGTGCACTCACCAGACAGCAACACATTTCTGAATTGAAATGACGTCATGGCCGTCATCTTAAAAGCATGACGTTATATCAGAAATCTGACTCTAATCAACTGATGCTGCGAAATTTGGTAAGATTGTTCTTCAAGTAAATATGCATTATCGATGCATATTCTTACCAAATTTCGTCCCTATTCGATTTGAAACGACAGAGGCTTAGCTGTTTTTGAAGAACAAGATAAGTAGTGACTAGCACCACGGGATCAGTCATCAGTGTTCCTGATAAAAAATAACCAGTAATACGGCAACAATAGGGCTGCGGCGAATAGTCCATAAATTCACCTAACGGATAATAAATACATTGTTGAGCCAGGAGCTATTCGATTTGTCAAAATTCAAACCGGTTGATTGGCAAATCTGAAACCAGTTTCGCGAAACCATCTATGAATACTCGAGGGACGGTTTTGCTGCTGAAACCAGAGACTGCAGTTGTTTACGTTGATTGCAGGGTGACCACTTTCCAGACCACATGAAATTCCCTGACTTTTCCGGTAGAGGCAAGCAAAGATTACCCGGTACGGAGTGTTTAACCGATACGGTCAACAGTCATTGTAATTTAACAGTTGGGGGTTGTAACAAGTGGGGGAAGGGGATGGGGTGTTTTTTCTGCATTTGAAACTGGTTTAATTTCAACAAATCGAATAGCCCCTTAAAACAACTAACAAACTGATTGTCTGCAATAGGTCTAACAATATGCACCGGTTATTTCCAGTGCGGTGCAACAAATGTTCAATGTATAAATATTAACCATTAAAATACACAATTCCTTTTGCTGACTAAAGAAATCTGGCATTGCTAAAATACATTATTAAAGTAAAGAGCATAATGACACAGACTGGAGGGCAATGCAACGTACGCCCGACGAATGGATATAAAAGCCGGTAAGAATGTATCCAGATAGCATTGGTCTCTTTGAGTGTGACAACTCGAAGAGGTCAGGGAATTGGAAAGTTAGCTTAATGGTTGGCTCCATCGGCCAAGTACGGCCGGACGAGTGTTTGGGTTCACCATCAAATACGTCTGAAGTCCAAACAGATAGATGGACATTACTCGGAGAGAGCCGAAAGGTCAAAAAGTCCTTTAGGCAGAGTGGCCTGTTAGCTGAAAAGTTTAAAATCTAACTAGGCCTATAGGAAATAGCGGGGGACGACGTGTAGCCAGTGGAGATTTTAGACATACTGTCAGTGTCAATGAACTCGGACAATGGTGGACATCCTGAGAAAAGCAGCACAGCGGTAGGTAGTATCTGCTGAGTTTATAACCGGTCACATAGGTCAACTCAGCCTTCTATCCCTCCGGGGCAGGTAAATCGAGTACCGACCCCTGGCTGGGGTTAAGGCGGGGTGAGTTCACTTGTGTTGGGTGGCAGGTAAAGAAGTGTGATTTATGGCAAGCTACATCCCGTAGTCCTGGGATGGAGTTTCATTAAGAACTCTACTCTTCAAGCTTAACTTAGTACCCGGACAAGTCACATGTCAGTCTCAGTCAGATAAATCGTTCTTTGGGAGCCATAAGCATCCGGATGACAGAGGTCCCTAGGGCGATTTGAATTACATTTCATCTGCTGACCACCACTGACCCCACCTGATTGGGGTCAGCAAGTAACGTGAATATACACTGTGTCTAAAAAACAGTATACAGATCGCAATTTTGCAGGAAATTCTTCCAAAAGATGTCTACAGCTATAAGTTTTCTTCCCTCAAGGTCTTTATCAAAAGCGTCCTCTTGCCATTTTCGATATCACGGACTCAACGTAAGCAATAAAAATAATGACATCACTGAGTGGCAATTTGGAGTTTGTGGGTGTTTGTTTCTAAAAGGCATATCTCAGTATTTATTCAGGGGTTTTTCTGAAAAATTTCAACTTTTATGTCTGATTGATTTACAAGTACTTTGTCAAATATGCTTAATTTTAATGACATGCATCCAAGTTACAATCATATTCATTATAACATGATCTGTTTTTTGATACATAGTGTAAACATTCATTATTCGCAACAAGTATAACAGAAAATGAGGATAAATAGGACAAACACCGAAAAATATGCAAATGCAAAACAAATCAAAGTCCACAAACTAATGTTACACAAAATCAAACACCAAACATTATACAGCAATTATACATTATACATCCTAAACAAGTCCACACATAACAAGACTATACTGAACCAGCATAATACATCCGAGCTAGACACAAGCATGTGAATGTCTAACGAGTCTAACAGAGGCTAACAACATGCATACTTATTACAGAGCCAGAAAATTGTTTCAAAACAACTATAGATTTCTAGGTCAACCTAACAAATGTCAAAAGTCCACATTGTAGTTTTTTTATTTTTGTAGATTTTTTTGCACAAATTATATTTAATTTCACACTTTTATCGCGATTTGTGACATTTGTTATAATTTATAGAAAACCAAAGAGACAGGGAGAATGGTTTATAGGATGTTCTTACTGTGTTTTAATTCTTGTCTGGTTGTCTTTGTACATTGAAAACTACAAAAACCTTTAAAACCTTTAAAAACCGTAACAAACCTAAAAACAAAAAGATTGTTCTAAAAACCTATATTTTCCAGCCCTGATTCATAACCATGGTCGTTAAAAGTTTTAAATATAGGATAAAACTTATAAAAAAATACAAGATACGTAAACTGTACCTTGTATTAGGTCTGTATTCACATGACATGTAACTTAGTTAACATTAAGAACTTAACTACCACTTAAAAGTTTGCAGTCTCTAACTGCTAGATAATCTACTTCTCAAAAATTACTTATTAAAGAAATAAAAAATGTAATAACTAATAGCTAACAGGGCCTAAGTATAACTTCTCAGTAGTAGTTAACAGCTGTAGTTTAACTACTTTTCTGTAGCCCAACAATACACATAACAAACATAGGCTACTGCTTAAAGGTACTTGTTTTGACTTGTGTAACAGACTATATACAACTGCAGCTTTATTTATGCCTGAAAGCCGCAGAAATTGGATAAGAGTACACATGCACACATAAATAAAACAATAACAAATGAATACAAGAAAGCCTAGCTGATGCAAAGGTAAACGTGCGACAGCCTTTGTATATAGGACGCAAGTCACTAAACTGGCCCCTACTTTGGAATGCCCAGCAACATCAATGCAGTCTATACATCGTTGAAAAGTACTTTCAGTGCGCAACAATTCCGTCGCTGACAATGCGGTCTATCTTTATTCATCAATCAACTTTCTGACTGTGGCTTCAAGTTCACGGCCTCTAATTGTGCCGACAAATCCAAACCACCTTTGTGATCTTCATTCTCCCCTACAATTACAAACACATTATAGTGCACAATAATGTTATCATAGCGCGCACCACAGATGACCGACGACATCATGTAACCTCGTGATATATTTAAGGCTTAACGTCTGGACAACAGAACAGTACCATGCAAACTGCAGCATTGGGACAGATACTGCGTTCCACAGAACGTGTTCTTGTTTTTAAATAAAAAAGGCATCTTTAACATTTTTATTAATAAAAATAGAAGCTCAGAACAGAACAGAACAGAAAGTTTATTTGGTACCAATCGAAAACGACTTCCTATTAGTCTGTCATCGTGATTTCGTAACCATGGTCCTAAATTGCACCGTCTCTGAGATATGGTGACTTATTGGCTAAAAATAGCATATTTTTGCTACCCCTTTCTCATCTGGTGCCCCAGCCCTATGTTCTCTTTGGAATTTTGGGGTGAAGTTAACCATGAGAATACTAGTTACTGATTATAATTGTTTCAACACAGTGACAGCGTATGACAGACAGAGGGACGGACAGACAGACCGATTTACTATACCTAGCACAGCGCTCTGCATGGCAAGCTATGCTGACACGCTGCAAAGACACTGGGAAAGTTTCAGCTACAACAATATGCAGTGAAAAGAAATGGGTTTCTTTCATGTTTGAACAGAAAAATGGTTGAGAAAATACCTATCTACCGGTAGTATCTAAACACAATTTGTTTATTAATTTATGTCTATTTTAGTGGCAAACAAAGTCCATAGATACTTCTAAACACCTGTTTTTTGGTGACCATTAAAATCAGAGAGTGCATGGGACCATACTGCAACATGAAGTTTAAAGTTATTTTATTCAACATTCACATGCTTTCACATGCTTTTACAGCATGTCAGCATATCTTGCTATGAAGAGAGTTGTACTAGCTACGATAAAAGTCTGCCCGACAGTCCATCTGACTGTCTGACTGCCTGTCACAGCCTGGTATTGTGTCAAAACAACTCGAGCTATGATCACGCGGTCTTCACTGGAGGATACTGCCATTGTGGTTAACTTCACTGCGAACTTTGAAAGGGAACATGATAAGCAGCGAGGATGCTGAATGAGAGAGGGGTGGGTAATGTTGGCAATTGTCAGCCAATAAGTCCGACATTCGACATACATGGCTGATGATTGATGAAGTTTACTAACATTATATACTTTTCAGGTCATCTGTCTTTATATCGATAGAAAGCTGTTAAGAGCTTTCATAATGATATATATTACAAATGGTCATACATCTCAAGATATTCAAGAAATGATGCAGCATTTCTATGGAAATGCTGCATATGAGCCAGGATATGGACATTCGCACGAAATTCTGCGGAGATGGTGCGTCAAATGACACTGTGATTTTTACACTCTGTCACTGCATATTTGGAAACGAGAAGGCCAAAAATTATTACATCCTCTTTCATTAACTCCAAAATAGATGAACTCGAACGAACATTTATCCAGGCTGCAACGAAATGTACAGCTGACCTGCTGTTTCTCTGCCTTGCCAAGATTTTGGTTAAAAGTATTTGCAGTGCATGTATAAATTGCTACTAATGCTGCATTAAGACATATTACCATTCATAGCAAAAAGAATTTAAAATATCAGTAATAATACTTTTAAAACAAATTTAAAGCACTATTATAGACTGGCTTGGTGGTGCAGAGGTTAGAGTGTATGACTTGTGATTGACAGGTCGTGGGTTCGACTCCTAGCCGGTGCAGTGTCAGGCAATAACTCTGGGCAAGTTGTTAACACCCATGTACCTCTGTCACCAAGCAGTACAATTTGGTACCGGCCAAAGGGCGGTGATGCTCTGCGGCCGGGAACGTAACCGTAGGTCTGGTGTCGCACTGGCCATGCAGACTTTAGTGGTTTATCCACCCATGGGCTTAACGCCCATCGAGAGTGAGATGAGCACCCCAACTATGCTCCAAACTCGAGCATCATGGTCCACTTTACCGTACCTTTATAATAGACTATGCAGAATACAGGAATATGGGACAAGCTGTGGAGAAAAGCTTACGGTCTGGCAATAGACTAGGAGACTGAGATGATGGATAGCCGTGGCAGTGACATGCCAGTTTGCACATCCAAGAAAATATAAAAATCGGTGCCCATGACTGGGATCAATGATCATGAAACTTACATTATTTAACGGTACATATAAAAAGCAGATGCACAGACATGCAAAACAGATATAGTATAAAACAAACAAAGTATGTAATAAATGTGCAGATTTATGCACAAATCAGAGATGTGTATGTGGTTAATAATTGTACACATACCAAAATCAGTTGCTGCGTCGGCACGGTTCACTATTTCGACGGATCCGATTGTCAGCTTTGAAGTCTCCGAAGGTTTGAAGAATACTTCATCGCACGATAGTGTCGGCATGTCGCTGACGGGTTCCTGAAGACCAGCAAGTCTATCACTGAGAGGTGTTAACTTTGTCAGCCATTCCTCATCGTTTCCCTTTGCAATCAGCTGCTCGGCAAGTGCCACCCACCTTCTTCGAGCTCTCAGTGATGGAGAACTGGACTTCCAGTTGTCACACTGACTTTGTAGCTCCTCAGACTGATCTCTGAACCAAGCCTCCACTTTGTTACTCTCGATCTCGGCCAGCTGATCAATTTTTTTCTTCATCTCACACTTCTTCTCATCTATTCTTTTCTTTGCTTCATCTCTTTCAACACTTATTCTGTCAATAATCTGCACTTTCTTTTCTTCAACTGCGGCAACTGTTGACATATTTGTTTTCTTTAAGTCCGCGATGGTTTCTGTAAGACACTGGAGCGATTTCTGCCACTTGTCGTCAATTCTGTCTGGACTCTTCTTCACAGCCTGGCATACATCGGCCTCACTCGCCCCCGTAAAATCAGTCGCCACTTCAATGATAGCTGACATGAGCCTATTGTAGTCCACACACCCAACACCATCAGAAGACCTGTCGATCGCCTCTCCACATGTAGGGCATGCGCATGAATCACATTCATCCAGACACATCTTACAGAAAGCGTCTGAGCATGGCAGCCAAATGGGGTCCTGCATTACGGCGTGACAAAGACAGCACATTGTCAGGTTCAATTCCTCTGCTTCTACAATGACATACATACACATAATTAATGCACACATACACAAACACAACAATAATATTCTCGGTGAGTGTGGACTGTGGGTTCACTAGCTACACTGTTCAATATCCCTGTGCAATGTGCAATTTCATCCTAACTTGTCTATCCTCTCGGGACAAAACTTCTCATACTCATTTCTCATTGACATTACTCCAGTGTCTTCCTTGGCCGTTTTATCTGCCTACTACCATCAGTCTCTATCATTGCATATCGCCTGACATTAACACACATACATATATCATGTTACATTTAACACGTCCATCTCATGCAAAGCCAACGTATGCACAGATGCCACAGAAGAGAGTTATTGCCAACTCCTTTCTTGCACACACTACCACATTATTTAGGACCTTACCTTTCTCCTACATATGCTATCTATCCTGGTGACGTTATGCATAGATAGCAGTGAAAAAGGAAAAATTTATAACAAAAGTCAAGTAACATTACTGGCCCTGGAGAAAAAATACCATCTGCTCTCGACTTACAAAAGCAACTTTTCCTAATCATTTTGGGGGTAAACTGTAAATATGACGCTGTAACAAGCAAGGTTACTTCAAGGTTTTCTCTTCATCTCCTAAAACAGCTCCATTGGCTTCCTGTGGAATGGCAAATTAAATTCAAAGTCGCCACACTAACGTTTAAAGCCTTAGAAACCGGACAACCGCCTTACCATGCCCAGCAGTTATGTCCATATGCTCCTACCCGAGCTTTACACTCTTCAACATCCAAACTTCTTCAAGTTCCACGTACCAACCTCCGGTTTGGCTTACACTCTTTCGGTGTATCTGCTCCCACTCTCTGGAACTCAATGCCTCGCAGCGTTCATTTCTGTGAATCTCTAACAACTTTCCGGAAACACCTTAAACATTTTATTTCCAATCTGCATTTCCTAGCGACCCACTACCCCACTGCCTCCGATTCAATTTTTGACACTAGTGCTTTATAAATTCATTTACTTACTTACTTACTTACTAAACCATAGACATGCACCAAAACAGTTTTCTCGGATCTCCCCACTGTTTTCTTCTTCAAACCTTTGTTCCGTGTTTCCTTTTACGTAACTTTGTTACCCTTCGTTCACAAGTCATCACTTTTCAACATCTTGCAATATCATTCAGAGATTATATCAAAAACATCTATAATCACATATTTATTCATAGTGTTTGTTACTCTGCTTCAACTGAAGCTTAATAGTTTGATCTCATATCCTATTTTTTTATTTAACTTTTACTTAATCTCTATACATAGCTGCTTTCAGCATGAAAATTCATGGCACAAAATAGCTTTTCATGTACCGATGTCACTGACTCCCCAAATCAATTATTGCGCTCTCGGAATACCTTGATCTCATTCCCCATTTCTCGGGACCTTGCACGACTTATTTCCTAACCACCGGGGTGCCAGACCCCATTTGACCCATCGTGGAAATATGTTTTCCGAGCACTGAACCAGATGACACATACCAACGTTCAGATCATCTTCCTGATTGCTGTTCGTTGAGCAGTCCACTTTCGACTCATTTTCCGAACACTCTCCTCCCTGAAATATACGCAAATCGCCCGCAGATAAGCAACAAAAGAATGCAGTTTCAGTTATGACATTATGGTCTTGAGAAGAAATCTCGAAAATTGTGCTCGTCTTTGACCTCTGCAGTCTTAGCATAATAAATTCCATATTGGTTAAGATGTTTTATCCTAAAGTTAATCTACCATTATATATTGTCTGAAGGCCGTGGGAATTTACTGACCTTTTACTTACTTCTACACCAAAAACTTATGAATAATAAACAGAACTCTGTACTTGTGGACTGTACCTTAACTTTTTGTTCACAGTGTGTAATTTGTCAGTTAAATACTCGATAGAATAGTGCGTGGTTTTCTGCATTTTATATGTGCATCTCAGCATGTGGGTAGTTAGTTACTTCTTCTTCATGATTCAAGCACCAAATGTCACCATCCTGGCTTCAAAACTGTAGGCTTGACCAATTTATATCATTATACACTGTGAGTCAAAAAAACTGGGCCACTTTTATTTTTACTGTAACTTTGGCAAATGTTGGTCGATTCAATAATTCTTTCACTTTTGGATTCGTAGAAAAACTGCGGAATACGGTAAAATAAAATCTTCCACCGCATCTGAATTCTGTTGCCGCACTACCTTGTGAAATTTAAATGTTCAACGGTAAAACGATTCATTCATACATGTATGATGTATAGTATATTAGCTGGACTTATCTGCACAACCTCAAGCGTAAATCCAGACAACAGCAGGTATTTTTCTTCAAAACGTTTTAAAGTTAACCTATTTATTTTAGTAAGTACTACAAATTGGCAAATAAACGTCTGCAGTGCGCTAGTGCCTGCTAAACGCTTATCAGCGCATTAAATAACGTGTCAGCGCATTATTGAGCAGTGGTGTAACGACAAAGCAGGCGTCCAGCAAATGAGTGAATTACCGTTCATAACATGGTTCTAGCAGTGAAAGGACTTGGAAAACTGTCATGGATGGTAATTCGCTCATTTGTTGCTTGTGCAGATAAGTCCAGCCAATACAGCGTACATGTATGAA
>Ga0056131_1000264_pt1 | contig 11901 bp, 10 predicted proteins | sample WorMetLIZISLAND1_2_FD_67480 | JGI IMG/M metagenome (GOLD analysis project Ga0056131, IMG submission 67480) | Marine gutless worms symbiont microbial communities from Max Planck institute for Marine Microbiology, Germany - Olavius clavatus LIZARD... ...
TCGGCAAAGTCCAGATCAGTATACGCATCCTGGCCGAACACAACCCCATTCATTCCCCTACCCGTCGCCCTTTCCATGACCCAATCCACACCCGTAGCAAACGAATCCGGTGCAACAGCGCAGCCCTGGCGAACACCAGAAGTGATCTCGAACCATTCACTTTGCAGTCCGTTGGCACGAACACAGCTGACTGACTGTTCATACAGAGATTTCATGAGGTGGATGATCTTGCTAGGAATGCCAAGTCTGGACAAAACGAGCCAAAGAGCAGGCCGGCTGATCGAATCGAAGGCGGATCGCAGGTCTACATATGCTGCATATGTCGGACGTCCGAACTCGCGCCGTCGCTGTGCAGTTAGATTCAGGGTCAGAATGCGGTCACATGTTGAACGACCTGTGGAGCAGTGATTTCAGTTAAATAAAGTAAGTTTATTGAAATAATATATGATGAGATAGTAAGAGTGTGTAACATGATCACCTTCACCAGCCACATAAATGTATTAGATTATTCTGTCTGTGTTTAGCGGTGTATAAATTTTTGTCATTGTGCTTGTTGTAGGATTTTGCTGTTGCAAGCCAGGTCACCTTCCTCACTTTTTGTCACTGAATACGGCATTCAGTGAGCGCTGGCTGGCGTGGGAAGTTGTTGTTACCAAGTATGTTGTTGAGGGCTACAGCATTTCAGACAACAGTGCTGCTCCAATGCTTCAAGTCTACGATCTACGCAAAGTGCTAATTACATATTATGTGAAGGTTAGCTAGTGTGACACTACTGCTATCACACAGCATTTAAGCCATTTGCATTTTGCAGTATCATAGGCAGAGATGATATGGTTGTATTTTAGAGAAGTATGAGAATGGTTGGTGAAAGATGGCACGGATTATGATGAGGCATGCACATAAACTAGTCATCTAGTTTGGCTGAAGACATTTCACTGCTCAGCTTTTAATCAAATTTGAGAAGTCCAAACACATTTCGTGTAATACCTGTTTTTATCCCACCTGATTGACACCTTCAAGTATCTCTGTATCCTTACATGTGATTTATTTGTTGTTGCTGCTGCTGCTGTTTTTATTTGTGGTCATTTGTTGTTGGTGTGTTATTTGTTATTTGTTCTTTGTTATTGTACGTGGTAACCAGACTGTATGAGCCTACTACTAGAATAAGGGCTATAAATGAGTCTGTTTATTTGTGAGTTTATTTATCTACTTTTCTGGTTAGATGTTGTTGCAGATATGGAAGTGTGGAAGTATTTTCTGAAATGTTTCAGAGTATTATATACTACATTGTCCGATCTACAAAACTCGAGACGTGGCTAGAGAATGAGAGTATTCGTGACAGTTTGCATCCCACGCTGGATAAGAACTATTGCGATCTTGATCCGACGTTTGCCAGCTCTGTTGATGAAGATTATGATCATCGTCTGTCCGGTGTCTCTAAAAACAGTTTCACAAACATCTACATTGACTGGATACAGTACTGTGCCTCTCACAGAGATAAGGTCGGTTCTGTCTCCTGCATGTGTGTGGAAACCCTTTAATTCTCCTCTAACTGTGATCCCACATAACCCGTGAAAAATTGGCTGGTTATACCAAAATGTAAATAATAATGGTTCTTGTAGCAGCGATGAGAGTGAAATAGCATGGTGTTGGTGAACACGAGTAAGGTAGATCTGTAACAGTCATCGGTGTTTATGAAGTTCAGACTGTCTTATATGTTATATGTGTTTTGCTTAAGATTGTATATCATAGATTGATTTTTTCTGACACTGTTGCTTTATTTTCAGTGGATATCGAAATATATAATACTCCTGCGAGAGATACATAGTTATTTATTGTGAATGTGTTGTAGACAATTGATGCTGGCCGAGATTCGTGGCTTGTTACTCTGTGCTTTGCCCTTAGTTTGCTCGGTCGACGTGTACTTGGGACAGCTTCTCATAACAATTCATCAGCAAAGTATGGTATTTCTCGATAATGACTTTCTGAATATATAATGCATCATGCAGGTGCTCAGAAGCTCAGAAACAGCAAGTAATATGAATTGATTAATACTAATTTTGCATTGAGGAAATTTTAGCAGACTGTTTGTTGCTCGGCATTTGTTATCCATTTACTTAGATACATATTTTTGGTGTGTCAGGAAATGTACTATAAAAGGAACAGATAGTCTGTGGCAGTTATATGTAACATTGAACTAGGGTGCTAGTCAGCAAAGGTAAATGACATAGTAACCAAATGTGTATGATATGATGAAGCAATGTTGTTATTAATAAATTAAGATCTTGTCATTTAGATTTAAACATCTTGTCTGTGGTTTTGTGTTGCAGCGTCGACTTTTTCCTATGTGGTTTACATGCTCTGTTCAAAGGAGACTTGCGGATAACTTCGTCTCGAGATGAGTGGGTGTTTTGTGACATGGAGCTTCTGCGGCGTGTAGTGGCTCCGGGAATTCGTATGTCTCTCAAACTTCATCAGGTTGATGTTCTTTTCTGCATACTGTGCTTTTGGTCAGTGGAAAGTGGCCGTGGATATTGTCAAACTGTACGTGTAATGAAGAAACGAAAAGAGAAAGAAAAGAAAGTCACAAACAGTGATATTTCACACATTTGCCCAGACCATTTGTGTAGACTGCTTGCTCCCATATTTGCAAGGTAAGGTGAGGTCACCCACCTAGTTATTCACTACACGTTTTGTGGCGATCAATTCAGCGATTTTGCTCCCAGGGATAGCTGATTTCCCAGTTTTCCTTATTCTGTTTATAATAGCTTATACAGCAGTAACCCAAAATGTGATACTGTCTAACTTGTAGTATGAGGTTGTCCTATATAATTGCTGAAAGATATTGCTTGTCAAAAGGGATGATGGATACATTTTGAGCCAGTGTGAAAGCAGCAGTGTCATGCAAAGTACAGATGTGTGTACTATATTTTTACCTCAAGATTTACACAACATGATCTGTTTAAAGAACATCTTGTTGTGCACTTGTAGATATTGTAAGTTAATTTGAGTGCATATTGTGTTTCCGTGGTGTTTTGCTGCCGATGTTTTCATGTGTGGTAGTACTGTTCTGTTGTTGGTTTTTGTTGTTTGTTTCTCTGTCAGGATCACTTCACATCTCCAGAGGAATATGATGATCATCAGATTCTGTATGAAGCCATATCATCGCATGAACAGAATATGGTAATTTCACATGAGGCTGATCCAGCATGGCGTAATGCAGTGCTATCAAATGTGCCGTCGTTGCTGGCTCTGCGGTGAGGAGTTTGATTCTGAAGCAGCGGTTTAATAATAGTGCCTTGCTGAAACAATTTTACAACAATTTTCATTCTGTTACTGTTGCGTATTCTTTGTGTCATTACTGACATAGTCAACAAGAAATGTCGTGCACTGTTTGGGCACGTAGTCAGATACCAGCGTACCTGCACACCAAGCCTTAAAGCAAGTCATTTCAATGAAAGCTGGCCACTGCTCAGGTACGAACTGGCGAAGACTTCCTGGTCGTCCTCGTAAGACATGGATACAGCAGATTGGCGACGGAACAACAACCAGCTGAAAACAGATGTGGCAGAGTGCAGAGGAGTGTGGACATCGTGGAGAGCCATCGCAACGGACCACAGCCATCTACGCGTCATGATGATGATTATTATTTGTTTCAGCTTCTTTTACTGCATATCAATGCATGTCGTTTTTCTGTAGATGAAACGGCTGAACTGATGCATTGACACTAATTGGTTAAATATGTGCCTCTCCAAATTTTCTTACTTACTTATATCATTTCTGCAGATTGTGGTGATTGATTTGTCCTATTTTCATATATTGGTAATGTTTTCTTGGCAGGTAAATTTTTCACTTTGTTGGTTTTGTCTTTGTGCATTGCAGTCATGTGTTCGATGATGGGACAGATGAATACAAAATCATTATGCTCAATAAACGCTACCTCAGCTTTCGAGTTATTAAGGTATTTTTTATTTTAGAAAGCTTGGTTTGGTTATGTGGTGTGATTATTTTGCTTTGGAGTATTATTTTTTTATAAATACAATCTTGCCAATTGCTGTAACCAAAGAATTAGTTTTATTAATGCTTTTAATGGAGGCATAAACTCTGTGTGAAATTGACATTATAATTTGTTGTATATTTCAGGTATTTCTGTTTGTATGATCATCTAGTTGTCAGTTTTCTGTGTTCTGTAGGTGAATCGAGAATGTGTTCGTGGCTTGTGGGCCGGACAGCTGCAAGAGTTGATATACTTGCGGAATCGCAATCCCGAGCGTGGCAGCATACAAAATGCCAAACAGGCACTGCGCAACATGATTAATTCATCGTGTGACCAGCCGATTGGCTATCCAATCTACGTTTCACCGCTGACGACGTCGTACAGTGGAACAAATGAGCAGTACACGAGTATCATTGGACGAGAATCCAGTTATAATGCATTCTTCGATGTGTTTCGACGACTCTGGCACAGGCAAGTTATGATGATAGAACTAACGTGGATATGTTCAGCTAATAATGGCAAAACACAGCTGTTGTTGGTTGAGTGCATTGAATGGTTACTGCAGCTATTTCCTGAGATTGGCCTTGGGGATCCAGCCTAGCTTTGTTATTAACTGTTGAAAGTATTAGTGGCAAAAACAAACTTATAGTGCAGATGTTGTTCTGGAACAGGCTAAGTAAGCTTCTTCAAAATATCAGTCATTGAGTGTCGTCACTGACTGTTTACATTTTATTAGTTGCATCTACTTCACTGTTTTTATGTCAAGGTTATGTGGGCACAAAAAGGTGGAAATTGTAGTTTGTGGTATATTTTTCTTTTTTTGCTCCTTTAGGATGAGAACACGGTGTGGTTCTAGCTGCACTGGCAGCAGCTCCATGTCTGAAGATGCTTTAGGATGTCGCCCATCTGTCAGTCTTGCCACCTCCGGACCAAACTCTGTACTTCGTTCCCAGTTGCCAGTAACAGAAGGTGGTGGAGTCCATCCACTGTCAGTGCATCATAGTCAAAATGGTAACAATACAGTGACATTGGGTGCCAGTCCCAGTGGCAAGTCTGTTGGACTTCCAAGTCTTGCTAGTCTCATCCCGTCTGACTCATCACGAGATGTCTACCTGCAGCGTGCTCAAGTAAGCTGTGTACTGATAGTCTTTGCTGTTCAATTTTTGAGTTTCTTATTATCTGCTGTTTCTAATCTTGCAGTTTCTGTATTTCACATAGCGTATAGCTGAAACAAACTGCATTCTGCTTTACTGCATTTTGTTGTCCATTGATGTATATATTATACAAAATGATTTATGCTTATAGTGCAGTCTTCAGCTGACACAAATTAATTACGTTACTGTGTTTTCCTTCATTGATGTAGTAGAGATTGTGCATAAGAACAACATCTGGCCAGTCCATCTATATGTAAACACACTAAGCCTTGGCAATAGTCACAGCCACAGCTTGCCTGGCATCCTGACCAAGTCAGTTAAAGGTGCTGGCTGTTAGAACTGAGCTAGCTTATGTAGGCTTTATCTGAATTAAGTTCTTCTATTTTGGCTGTGTGACATTTTCTTCCTCTTCTTTCAAGAATCATAAGCGACAAAGGAACATACAGTGACCAGTGACATGTATGGTGAAAATGGTTAGGCAGTTATTCCATATAACGTAGTCATAGTTCTGTATGATGCATTGTGTATGTACTCGTATGTCACTGTTGTGTTTTCTTTGAAGATCATTGATACTGCACAAGTTCATGACAGCATCAACACAATGCGTCGTGGAGAAGTTATTTGGCCCAGTGAAGAATGGCGGAATGTTGGAGGACTGAGCGGTTGGAACGGCTGGTCTCCAAGTGTCGGGGATGAAGGTACAGTTATTCATCGATGGATTCCGTCCCACCGAGATCCAAGCCGTCGGTCACACACTGATAAGACTATAATTTTACTACAGATTGACGATAAATATGTTCCAGTTGCCGAGGCTGGGTTGACATTTCTTGGAGTCGAAGTATGATGATTATTTACAGAATTCATAATTAAGTGGAAATATTTTCAAGGTGATAAAGCATTACTGTTGGTGATTGCCTTATATGCCTCGTATGATTGGCTGGGAGCTCTCTCATTATTCTCTGTATTGTAACATATTGAGGTACGGTTGTATTAGACATGATCAGCATCAGCTGTACGTGTATCTTTCATTAGTTTTTTTGTTGAACTGTAAACCTTTAATAGCCAACAGTTGCCAACTGCCAACATTCCATGTTTGTTTATTGTGGACAAATGAGTGGCATTGAGCAGTCGTGCAATCTTGGCCAAAAACATTTAACGGCAGCTGTCTAGCTGCATAGACGTTTATATGACAGTCGTCGGCTGACTGATGATTTCTATCTGGTAACTGCTGCTGACTTTTCTCCGCATAGCACTGAAGTGTATTTTGTCAACTCTACAATCAGCTGAGTTACCAACCTCAGTGCATTGTGTGGGCTAGGCTGACTGATAGAAATCGCATTATTATTTGGGTGATATGTCAGTTGAAGTAAGCACAAGCACACGTTCATTATTGTTTCAGCTGAGTTATATGTCCAGATTTAGCTACGGCGCTTTCAGTCTTTCTTATTTAGAAACTTGTCTCGAAGACAGTGCATGCACACGGAGCCAACATCCTGAATCAAAACTGTGTAAATTGCTGTGCTGTTGTCATGAGGCAGTGTGTGCATGTCACTGGCTCCATCTTGTTGTTAATTGTGTTGGATGTGAATATTTGTTATGGTTTCTGTACAGCTTCTCCTTTCTGTGTGATAAATGTATACTATTTGCTCAGGAGACTTACTATGCCACTAAGTCAAGCTGGCTGTAATGGAACCTTGTGTGTGTATGTGTATTTGTTGACATTTTTTGTTGATTAGATAGATAGTCCAGTGAGTAGTCCTGTTTGTGATTGATACGTGAAAAATGCTTTGTGTTTGTTTCTGTTGTGACTAAAATAGAGTGTCTTTGAGCTGTTACTGTGTTGATTAATTACTCTGTGATAACAGTTCTGGTAGGCATTTTGTTTGCTACTATGTGAGTGTGATGATGAACGTATAATTAGCAGCTGAATGTTTAGTTCTTAATTTGGCTCTTATCTGTTATGGCTGATGTGTAGGCTTATGAATGTTCTACGTTGCATTGCAAATTGTACTGCGTGGACAGTGATTATAGTTTACTGCTATCACTGCTCGTTTGGCATCAGGGAAGGCATCTATCCTCTAAAATGTACAATGGCTGTAATCTCAAAAACATTTTATGAGACTGCTTGTAGTTACTGAAGTGGGTTTTTTTTGTATGCATGCATCTGTTTTAATGCATCTTTCCTTCCCTCCCAACACTGAGAATGTAGTGTAAATGTAATGTAAATAATAAATTTATAAGAGCACACAGCACGAGTTTCTAATGTGCTAAGGTGTCACCTTCAGTACTGTGCAAACAGGACTGTTTTTAATTGACACCTAACATTGTCTGTTGAAAGTTCAGGATCACGTAGATATTCAGGTAAATTGTTCCAGATGGTAGGTCCAGCAACTAAACAAACGAGGTCCATAGATAACTTGACATCCACCATTATAGCACGAGAAGGTCATAGATTATTGATCATCCTTGCTGGTGGTAGGTGAGTCTGGTGGTTTTGAGTCAAAACTTTACATTTAATTATGTTGGTTTATAAAAATATGTTTGCAGTAATAAAAATAATAATTAGTCTCAATGATCGTGACTAGAAACAGAATAAAAGTGATTTATTAATGTTTTCATTCTTTTTAGTCAGTATGTGCTCGGTGAAGGACGGATTTAGAAATATTAAGGCACTGATTTAATGCTTCAAATTACAGCATTACATGAAACTATTTAGCTGCTTTTTGTCAACACTAGTCACACAGCCGTAAATCTTCTTTCTTTTGGCCATGCAGCTGAGCTGAAGCTATAATGGTGGATGGATTTATCCACTCTCCTGAAACAGTCCTATGGTTGATGGTTTCCTCTTCCATGTCCTCTGCCATGATGCTCATCTGTGTCTTTAGCCGAATACTTTTTGTGTGATGCAGTTGTCGGTATTGGTAATATATTCTGCAGTGAGGCATGGTTGATATTTTATTTAAATTAATGGACTGAATTGTGTAGCTGTCTTTAGTTTGTAATTAATTATTTGTTTGTTGTGTTTATTCTCTGTATTTAGGCTTTAGGTCACATGTAGGTGGTGTGTGCTTGTGGAAGTTTGTTGCTGTGCACGTCTATTGTGGATTGGTGGCATTAAATCGTTAGCGATGTTTGAATGGTTTATGACAGAGGTATCAGTGGCCAAGTAAATTATTTTGTTTTCTAATGTTGGAAGTTGCAGATAGTGGTGTGATGTAAATAATTGTCTGTCACTGTATGTCTGCATATCTTCTGCACTGCTGATTGTACAGTTAGTGACAGTTGGTATCTGTAACACATAATTATTTGTATGGCAAATTATTTTGAAACACAAGAAATGCATTCTGTATGTTTCAATGAAGAATTTGGCATTTTGGCCTCGTGAGTAGAATTTTTCGTTTTTATTTGAGTAGGCCTATGTCCTATTATTTTCACCGCCTACGGAATTTCGCGTTGCACCACAGAATTCTGTGATTCTCAAAAATGCTGCAGAATGCCAGGGAGTTGGCTTAATTTGCAGGAGATTGGAGTCATTTAAGACAACCTCAGTTACGGCATGCATGCCCTGTTACACTAAAGTTCTGCATGCTGCATTCTAAAACCCTTTTGTGAAAGTTAATATATTAATTGGGATCATGGGTTTCAAAGTGTAGTTTGTATTAATCCCTTTACACAGGCTGATAATGCATCATGTACTTATGTGCAATGGCCCGTAACTCCTGTTGTCAATAGCAGTGAGATATTGGTTATCATAACTCAATAGCAGATCGTTATAGGATGCTCAGAGTCACATGTAGTTTCCAAATACTTGCACGTGAATAGACGCGAATTAGGTGAGATATGTCGACAGTAATTATAATCAGTTGTTGAAATGGTGCATAGACCTATGACAGCATATCCAAGCAAGCAATCAAAGTTTTTTGGTTTGCTTCTATGACATTTCAAGTAATTGCAGATTTTTATTGCAGTAACTAAACAGAGATGTGGAGAAGTTTGGGGTGTACACATATCCTCTCGCCAGGAAAAAGTCAAAACGTCACATTGCCAGATTTTCAATTTTTTAATGGAAAATGGACGTCGCGTGAATATAACCGAAAAAACAACGTAATGGTGGCTATTGTCATAGCTCAATTGCTCAAATTGTCAACTTATGCTGTGATAAGCAGATAATATAAATGAAAAAAAACTCGCGGCAACAATAAATGGTGATATTCAGCAGCACATGTAACGGTTGCAAGTGTCACTTTCATGGTTTTGATGCGTTAGTGCATGTCACCGTTAACATGGTCTGCATCTGTATCATTATCGCCTGACTTGTTGATGAAGTCCGTTTTCAACGCCAAGACTATACAATGTCTTCATCATCAGAGATGCCATACAGTAATACACCTCCAATGCTGAGATCCCAGGCGCGCCAAACAAAATTACACTGTAGTCTATCTGCTGTGCCGAACTGAAAGAACTGAAACCGGGGTGCTGCTGTCCATTGCAGCTGCCAGTAGCAGTGACATCCAAGCTGTGCAAGTGGGTGTTCTAAGCCGACAAATTGCCACACTCGGTAAACATACTGAAGATTGAATACCGTACGTGCTCCAGCTGTGCAAACATGTAACATTTTCTCATGCCAGGAAAACAGTGGAATATTTGATGGCTATGACTCATTTGTTCGCAAAATCTGCCGACGTTGAAAACAGCGTACTGAGCGTAGACGCAGCGGACTGCACCTAGCTTTTAATTGACGTTTTAGGTAACGCGTTGGTCTGGATCAACGAAGCTACGTTACGTTCATCCCGGTTAGACTTGTTACGATGATCGTCTGCGGTCGGGTAAACCATCTGGGAAATGTAACCAGCTACCCATCCACTCAGCATGACCATAAAATTGTTAACTCCAAGATGTACGAAATTACCCCGCTTTTTCCTAGTGGGTGGCAGCAGATGAAGAGAGATGGGCTGTTATCAAGTTGTACACAGCGTGAGTCGAGTGATTGTGAGAAATTTCTGTGTGGACAAGCTAGCTCAATAACATTGACGTTTTCCTATAGCTCCTGTGTGTTTCTTTCTTCTGTATTAATATAAAATACAAAGATGGACTGCGTGGCGATCAGCTGACTGCTAACGGCGAAGGAACTGCTTGCTAGACGAATATTCATCCGTCGAAGGGATCTGCAGTTGTCGACTCACTCAGCCTGTACGTGGTGCAGTGTTTATACACACTGGTCGACTTTTATGACGAAATCATTAACCACCTCTGCACTCACAGATCCGCCGATATGTTTACGAGATGGAATGCATTGTTATGAAACGATTAACTGACAATAAGCCAGTATGCGTGAACGCAAGCCATAAAGACGAGAGAAACACATGGATTTGTTCTGTTGCCGCTGTCCAGTGCCAGATTCTAGTTCGGTTCTATAGAGTGGAGCTATTGATTGGCGCTCAGCTGGTGCTGTCTTGCTAGTCCGGGAGCAACCGTGCGTGCAAGCGAGTCGTTGCGAGACAATCGCTTGGACGTCGCCCGGCCGGCCGCTTTAGACCGATACGTCGCTGCCGTCCGCGAGCGACGCAGAAGCTGCGTCATCAGCGACGGTTATTGCTGTAGCTGCTGCTGCTGCTGCTGTTTGCTAGTCATCGACTGCCTCTGATCCACGCCAGCGTGTTGAGTTTCGTCTTTCGCTGCACGCGGCCCGATCAGCTGAACAGATGCGCCTGCCGCTTTCGGATGAAGCCAGTTGTCTATCGTTGCCTGTCTCCGGACTGGTCTTGCGCACAGCCTTCACACTGACAGTGAAACTGTAGGCTACTGAGATGCAGCAACACGTTCCAAGCGGACGACATTCGACGAACACCTGTCGATAAAGGTGAAGAGTTGGATGGCTCACACGTACAACAAACGAGGAGCGAGCACCTCCAGCGCCGTCGGTGGCAAGACCAATGGCGCCGAATCAGCGACATCCAAAGAGGAAGATTACTCACCTAATCATGTCGTCTACAAGAAGGTAGCGTTTACACCTGTTGATTACTATGACGATACGACGATACCTGTCGTGCGCTTTAATTATTGTTATGAAGCATCTACAGGGTGCGTCTAAAACTGCAATTGTGAGAAAGTGCGCAATCTGTCAGTAAGCAATTTACTACCTAATTCAGTAGATTTGTCTTACTAAACGCTGATATTACGAAGAATTCTTCTAACCTCTGTAGAAATATCGAGAACGAAAATAAAACGCATTATTTTTTCAAATCGCCTCTAGCAATGTAAACATTGCAGCCCGAAGTACATGTATAGGCCTATCTACGGACGAAAACTGCAATTTCTCAAACCAAGTGAACAATCATGCAATTTTTCGCATAAATTATTTGGTGATTTCCGAGAAATTGCAGTATTATTCCGAAACTTTTTAGCCGCTTCGTATATCAATAACATAAAAAAAATGTCTGCCTGAAAACAAAGTACCGGTACACGAAACCGGTCCAGGGGCTGGTAGTTGTGGTAACGCTCCAGTCATAAAACCATTTAACATAACAATTAAGGCGCCCGGAAACGGCAAAAAATAGGACCGGAGTTTTGACTCACTCAACGAGCGTCCATCACGCTGCGCATTGCCACGCATTCTACACCGTGGGCCATAAAAAACGTGCCACTTTTATTTTTACGATAACTTTGGCAAATGTGGACCGATTTCAATAATTCTTTCACTTGTGGATTCGTAGATAAACTGCGGAATACGGTAAAATAAAATCTTCCACC
>Ga0056131_1000266_pt1 | contig 11891 bp, 9 predicted proteins | sample WorMetLIZISLAND1_2_FD_67480 | JGI IMG/M metagenome (GOLD analysis project Ga0056131, IMG submission 67480) | Marine gutless worms symbiont microbial communities from Max Planck institute for Marine Microbiology, Germany - Olavius clavatus LIZARD... ...
TCAGGACAATGCACCTGCTCACTCGTCATCACAAGCACTGACTCCCATCCGAAATGCAGGTTTTGAACTGCTCCGCCACCCATCGTATTCGCCAGATTTGGCCCCCAGTGACTTCTATTTGTTTCCAAAACTGAATGAATTCATGAAAGGACGGAAATTTGCTGACGATGATGATGCTACCTGCACCGCAAATGACTGGCTGGAAGACCAAGAACAAGAATTCTTCTACAATGGAATACGGGCCTTGGAGAATCACTTAACTAAGTGCATTTCTGTTGAAGAGAACTATGTTGAAAAGTGACAAAATATTATGCTCATATTCTGTTGTTAACTGTATCAGGCTACGAACTTTTTGAACGCCCCTCGTATAAAGTAGTTTGTTTCAATCTGCTGGCCTCAGAGTTCTGAAAAACTGTTGCCGCTAACTGTTATGTCACCTACTTTATTATAATTTTCCGACTTTACTGCTTTCATGAATTGACAAACTAGTGCGGTTCTGCGGTTTTGATATTGTGTTCTGGTTCCAAAGCTTGGATAGGCCCTCCTATAAGATGGGATGTTTTATCAAGCTCTAAGACAGTTTTGTTTAGGTTCTCCTTCCAGTATGGCGGTTTGGCTTCATGGTTATGACTTTGTGCACAGTCTAGTCATAGACCTTGGTCTGTGTGGAATCCTTTTCTTTTTCTTCTAATGCTTTCAGGGGTTAATCTTGATCTCTGGTGAGGTTCCATCACCTTAGCCATTGATCCACAGCTGTTAACCTCTTTTTATTAGTACAGTGGCAATGTGTGTGCAAGACTTAACGTTATAGTGAGAATGATAGAAGTGTGGTAATGTGCAGGAGGTCATTGAGTGGACTAAGTAGCATCAGTGTTGATGAAAGCATCCCAGTTGATCCACGTGAAAACAACTATGACAGCAGTGAATCTGAGTCTGAACGCAATGAAATTGAAGCTTGTGTGCTGACCCACAGACATGTAAGATGACCAGTTACTGCTACTGCTTATGACAGCTTTGGATTTTTGGCTATTTTTATACAGAATTAGTTCAGGTACCGTAAGATCAAATCCTTAACATGACTTTTAGGCTGAATGGCATGCTGTTTCTGTCACCCAGCAGGTAGTGTTACAGCACTGATCGACAAAGGATACTTGTTGCTATGTGAAATAATACGATACGATCTATTTGACCCAACTGTTTGTTGGGAGATAAGAAGGCATCTGATCCATAAAAAATTTCCTGCAGCAGTTCCAGGAAGTGAACTTTTAGGAACCTGCCCTAACCTGGAGTAACTCTAGAAAAATTACCTGTTTAAACAAAAATTGAAAGTTGTTTACTGGGTGCCTCTGATCTTATTGCATTGTGTTATTGTTGCCACATTTACTATAATTTTATGAATGCGTAACATTTACTCACAGCTGACAGGTAGCCATCTTAGTTCATGTCACATTGAACAAAACAGAAAATCAGCAGTAGAAGTACTTTTCAAAACTGACACATCCTCAACTGAAGATTGATTTAGTTTACTTAGTGGCCTCAGCGTTGTTTGTTAGATTGGCCATGTGATTTTCCTTAAAATAATTGTGACATTTCACATAAATTTTATTTCTTGATAACAGCTCATGTTGTGCTACAAAATGCTGTGAGTCAACGTGGCCAGTTGTCTGTGAAATATGCTTGAATAAATCCCGTCAACATGTTTCTATTATATTTTAGAAATCTTCTGATGATTCACTACCTCGAGTTAAATCGTCCTTGTTGCCGCTGAGTAGTTCGGCAGCTCGACTGTCTGGTCTCGGTGACAACCAGAGCATCAGTGCAGTTTCAGCCACTCTTCATCAGCGTCGGACAGCAATACCAGTCCGACCTAATTACAGTTTAAACCTGTGGAGTATAATGAAGAATTGTATTGGCAAAGACCTCAGCAGGATCCCCATGCCCGTGAGTTTATTGTTAAGGCTTTTATCAATGCACTTGCATGGATGAAGTGTTGACATTTTGATAATCAAGTACAATTTTGAAAACTCACTAATTTTTAATGTGGACTGTACTTTTTGATGTTCATTGCTTTGACAGCATTTAAGGTGCAATGCTACTGATAGTGTCAGTGCTGCTGGAGTGACCACATGGTCTTCATTAAAAACTGGTGTCTGGGTTTTCGTGATCATTGATCAGTTGGCACTTAAATTATTTTTCTTGATTTTGTGCTACACAGTATGATCGGCTAGTGCCATCATGATGTTGTCCATCCATCCATCTGTAATGCTGAGCATTGTGGCTCTCAGGGTCAGTGTACAGAGTCAAAAGTTGTACCAGGTTGTTACTAACACCCAACTTCCTAGTAGCTACTTTAAACACTTTTTTGTAGGATGTATCATTTATCCACAAAATGCACAGAAATGGCAAATGCCTTAAATGTCTTTATAGACACGGGCTGACAAGCGTGCAATGCCGTACATAGGCTGTAGAAGTCAAAAATGCACAGCTGTATGCAGTGCATACAGACACCATATACATTAATTAATGTAACCATGGCCAGATTTTTAGTGACTGAAGTAGAAATACAGTTTAGAGTGGGATATCTAAACTTTTTGTAAAAATCAAAAACAGATAGACTCTTACCTGGCCAACCTAGGTTTCTTTTCTGTCGAGACACCTCATTGGTGGTGTCATATAGGGCATCCAGAAAAAAATGCATAAAAGCTGCAAAAACCAGGTCTGAACCAGCAAATGAAGAGTGACTGGTATTAAGAGGGTTCTCTAAATAGAACATTTTTAACTGCTTTCAGACTTATTACAAGATATCAGTCATAATACTGCTACTAAGGACCGTGTTTATGGTGCTGTCATCATGGCAGTTCATTTGGTGTTTTAGAATAATGTGAGTTTTATGTACTGTGCCATTGTAGGTAAACTTCAGTGAGCCGCTGTCATTTCTGCAACGTCTAACGGAGGATTTTGAGTATTCTGACTGCCTTGATAGAGCAGCGATTGTTGCCAGTGATTCAATTGAGCAGATGGCTTACGTTGCCGCATTCACCATTTCATCATATGCAACAACAACGACTCGAACTCACAAGCCGTTTAACCCTCTGTTGGGAGAGACATACGAATGTGATCGACTCAGTGATATGGGCTGGCGATCAGTTGCTGAACAGGTCCAATATATTGCCTTCTGTTTCATTTGTCTTATATGGTATGCATGGTGTAATAACAGAATCTGATTTTAGTGACAGTACGTGTGCAGTAATACTAATGATAAAAAACTGTGCTGAATAAGACATTTCCAATTATTTTAATCTGTTTAGTATTCATACATTTTAATTACTGTATAACAAATGGCTGTATTTTGTGTTTGCTGAGCTAGTAACTGTGCCGTCTAGAAATATCCTTACTTACTTACTTACTTACTTACTTACTTACTTACTTACTTACTGTACTGTTTTTATATGTCTAACAATGAGGTGTTGCATTGCATTGTAATATTATATAAAATCACAACTGGATGGCTCATATTGTAGTACCAGTAATTTTTCTCATATTGGCATTGATAGTTGTTGTTGTTTTTCATTATTGTTAATTATTTCTTATAATACAAAAAGTAAAGACTGCTGTGTTGTTTTACTAATGTGTGGTTAGATAGAGCTGACAATGCATTGATTTGGTGAGTTAATTGTCGTGCTTACAGGTCAGCCATCATCCACCAGTTGTTGCAATGTACACCGAGAGCAAGCTTTGGTCATCATGGCAAGAGTTCACAATGTCTAGCAAATTTCGTGGCAAATATGTACAGATTATTCCACTCGGTTAGTGGTTGTTGTTTGCCATGAAATGATGACTACAATGATAGTTTTCACATTCTTGTTCTGTGGTTTTTTGACTGTTGATGATTACTTGTTGTTGCCTTGATATTGCCTTCAGTGCTTTGATGCTGTTGGTTGGGTGACAGGAAGGGCATCCGGCCCAAAAAACTTCAGCTTCAAAACTCTTGTGAAACAGTTAATGCGTGTGGATGATGCATAGCCCAAAGTACCCTGTGGGCAAAGCAACCTGTCTACTTCAAAGGAGTTTTGGCCTGTCCTGTGTGAGGATGCTAAGGATAAGGATGAATGGAGAATCAAGTTGAAACTGACCAGATAAACCCAGGTTGTACCTGGAAAATGGCCCTTAAAACGACATGTCTGTGTGTTTTTGTGACGATTCCTTGATAATTACTTGCCATTATGATTAAATTAATCGTACTGTCAGAGATTAAGTATTTACAGATTTTGCTGCCATTTCCAGTTGTTGTCACTGTTGCACTTTCTTTGAGCTTGCTGTGTCAAAAACCCCAAGTTTTTTTATTGGAACTAGTAATATGTACTATATTCTCCTGGGTTCCCAGTTGGAGAAGAGTGCATTTATCATTTTTCTAATTAAGCATCTGGGAGCTTTTTCACTTTCAAGAACAACAGGTGTGCTTAAAATGGAAAAACAGTACAATGGTTAATGTAGATTTCTGTGCAGCGTTATGTTTGAAAATTGTGTTATTGTTGATTATTTCAGTTTTGGTATTGACTGACTGTGGAACAGAATGGTGTCAAATTTGTTGTGATGTATTGCCCAGGCATTGCTCATCTGTTGTTCTCGAGGGGCGGTGGTCATTATACGTGGCGTAAAGTGACGACGACTGTTCACAACATTATTGTTGGTCGGCTGTGGGTTGACAATCACGGCGAGATGGACATTACAAATCACAAGACTGGCGACATTTGTCATCTCAAATATGCAGCCTATAGCTACTTCTCGCGTGACATGCCACACAAGGTCATTTAACTTCTGTGTAGCATGCAGCGTTTTCTGCATACAGTTATCAGCAGTTTTTGTGTGTATAGTTCATATGTGAATATTCTGCTCGAGCAATCCCTGAGGTCCAATTTAGAGACAAGTTTTTGGGGGCTTAGCGTGCTCTGGGTAACTTCAGGAATAAAATCTTGTTAAACACAGAGCAATGATGGAACTGGTTATGGCGTTGGTGGTCATATTCATAATAGTAGTGTGCAATAGTTTGAAGATATCCAATAGTGCTTAGCTTAAAAAATGACTGCAACTCTGGACACTGCCAACATTCTGCTGAGATATGTGTCGTGAATGTCACTCTTGTGTTTGCTGTTTGGGTGGTATTCTGTGTAATATAATGGACTTAGTATGTCTCCGTGTCTATGTTTTTATTATTTTTAAATCTGTGGTCAACATTGGAGATAGGCTGCCTACTGTTCTGATACTGCTTAGACTTCTAGGCACAGAAACCTGCTGAAACAAAGAAAATCACTCTTTTAGCTATTACTATCGTTAGAATATGTCTCAAAAAGAAACAGCTTTCTGCCACAAGCTCTGCTTGGCATTTTGCCTGTGTGGTAAAATCAGCATTATTAGAGGTACTACAGGTCTTTAGTATCATTTTCAGTATTGTAGGTTTTTGTGGAATTCTGTAGAATTACACAAGTGAAATGGCTGTTTATTGTATGACATGATGTAAACCTGTGTGATGTTGATGTTGTGCTCAATGCAGGTGACAGGAGTTATCCAAGACTCGGCAGGTCATGTTCGATACGTGTTGTCAGGAACTTGGGATGACAAACTCGAGGGTGCTCCTGTGCTGAACACCATAGAGAGTAGTAAAGGGAAAGTTATGTATGAGACGGGTGAAACAAAGGTTCTGTGGCAGCGGCGTTATCCACCGTAAGTGAAGGACTGATGTCATTGATTTGTAGTGATTTCATTAAGTAGGCCTAATGCTGTGATGTGATGCTATGTGGCTTGGTTCTAGTTCATGGTTAGACTTCACCATTTACATTGGATTGTAGCCGTCAGTGGTTGAAATGATGCAGTGTGATAAGGATAAGTCTTTTTCTCAGTAGTTTTGACAAACATAGAAAAACACAACACAGATATGAAAATTACTAGCTAAGAACTCAAAAACTTCTTACACACACCATTTAAGTGGGAGTAGTTATCAAAAATACATAATAAGCCTCATGAACATATGCTGAAGTAGCTTAATACATGGGGTGGTAGCATATCATGTCAACGGTCACTATGCTCTTTATACTGTGTTTTGATGAAAGTGGTTTAAAGCATTACAAAGTATTAAAGAAAACAGTTAACAAAAATGTAGTTGTAGTATACATATTGTATGCTTAAGACTGTTAAAAATTTTTTGTTGTTGGCGTCAGTACTGTTGAATTATTTTAAAAACTCGTGTCATCTGCTTTAACTTTCACAGTTAACACACTTTGACTACATGACTGATTTTGTGAGTATGATAATTTGTTCAAAGTCATTCAAGTCGGACAATGTCCAGTAGGAAAATTTGAGATGGTTCAATAATGAGACCAATCTTTAGATGGCTTTTATGCAGAACATTTGTAAGGAACGTGGTTTCGCTGCAACAACTGGGTGCTTTTAAATTCTGCAAGAAGACACTTAGGAGTTATGGCTGATATACCCATGTTCAGTACTACTGTCAAAGTCAACTGGCGTGTGCCATGGTTAACTAACTGCAATTTCAAATTGTAGATCTGAACTCGAGCGTTGCTATCATTTCACAAAATTTGCTGTTGAGCTGAATGAGATGGAGCCTGGCGTGGCACCAACTGACAGCCGTAACCGGCCTGACCAGCGACTGATGGAAGAAGGGAATTGGGACGAGGCAAACAGGGTGAAAGTATTGCTTGAAGACAAGCAACGAGCATCAGCTCGGCGGCAGCTGGCTGCCAATGCAGGTTTGTGGTTAATTTATGTATATATAAATTTAATCTTATATCACAGTTAGAGTCAGATGCATGTAAAACTCACAAGCCAAATGTTGCAAATAGTTATGTCAGAAACTTGCACTATTCATCTCATAAGTTTGAGTTGTCAATTTTAACAGTTGTGAACTGAAGTCAGGAACCATTTGGTGTTTGCTGCTGTTTGTTGGGAGACAGTATTATGTAATGTGTCATTGTAGGTAAACTTCAGTAAGCCACTGTCATTTCTGCGGGATCTAACTTTTGAGTATTTTGACTGCCTTGATAGAGCACCAATTGCATCAGTGATTCAATTGAACAGAAGGCTTATGTTGCCATATTTAGAAAGTTCTGCTCCGATAACTCCGAAGTGGTTACTTTTGGAGGATCCAGCCTGTAGAGCAAAGCTGGTAAATACTTGGGTAAATATACAATCATAAGAAAAAAGTGGGAAAATCATACTTAGAAATTCTTAAGGTAAGAATGCAATTGACAAAGACTTAAGAAAACATAGGAAAACTTATGACAAACTCCTTCATAACCTAGGAAAATTTTGGAAAGAATCTTAGGTGAGATGACGGAACATCAAGCGCTCATAAATTCATTATTTTGATGTTTTAGTTCTATAAAATTTCCACACATAATGTCAGAATAAATATTCATTTTGTTTGTGGCAAATTTAGGCAGCAAAATCGCTTATATTTCATGTATTGAAGTGTTTCTTAGATTTAAAAAAAACTTTAAAAAATAGTCTTTCTAGCCATGCCTGAATGTAGCATTGGAAAAATTTGTTGGTTAAATCAAAAGCAAAAATGTAGTTATAATAACTGAAGTTACACTTTTTACTGAATGGTTGTGAAAATAAGTGGATTGTTCAGCTGCATGATAATTTGCTGTATGCATGTTGTAGATGGACATTGCCCTAGCTACATACCAAAGTGGTTTGTGCAAGCAGAAGATCCGGAGACAGGCAGTGTGATACATAAGTATACTGGCGAATACTGGCAGATGAAAGAGAAGCAGGATTGGAGTCGCTGCCCTGATATTTACCTTTGAACTGTCTGCCTTGTTAGATTTGCTCTGTTGCCTTGATTATTTGTTGGACTAGCATTCTCACTCCGTGACATGTTTTAACAATGATGTTTCAGTGCCATTGACGTGTCATCCATTTCAATGCCGTTCATATAATATTGTTCAGTATTTCTCTGAAGTCAGTTTGCCGGTAATTTGTTGTGTTTTTTGTGTAAGTAGTATATTGCAAATGCGTCGGCTGTGGTGCCAGGCTATTTGTTTGTATGTGTAATACATATGGGTCATGCTGTTTTCGATATTGTCGAGTCCGTTTTGAGTGTGTGCCAGTTAATCAAATCCTCCGTGTATTTTTACTCAGCATTGACACGATTCACATTCTTACAAATCCACCAGAAAATTGTATATAAGTTAAGTTAAGAAGAGCAGAGCTCTTAATGAAACTCCGTCTCAGAGCTGTGGGGTGTAACTTGCCATATGTGATCACACAGTGTTGTCTGCCACCGAACACAAGTGTACACAGCCTGCCTTAACCCAAGCCAGAGGCCGATACTCAATTTACCTACCCTGAAGGGATGGAAGGCTGAGTTGATGTAGGTGACCAGTTATGTACCAAGATGGTTTACCCACCCACAGATGGTCACCCATCCAAGTACCAACCCGCCAGTGCACGGGTGGCAGTCAAATTCGTGACCTGTTGATCTCAAATCTGACACTTTAACCACTACACTACCAAGCCACTTATTTAGCAACTACAATCATATATTACCTCATTTTGCATAAATCGTCACTGTTTTAGTCCATATGTTTGACAACTGAACACAAGTCATAAGCACACACACACACACATAAAAGCAGTTCTTACAGGTGTTTTAGGGACTGCTGGTTTAGATTTAGTTTAGGTATTGTATGTGTTTGACAGGTTTTCTTACCTAGAGCCATTTTGTTTGTTTTATGGTTTCTTTTTGTGTTTTTGGTGTATTTTCTCTTGTTTGCTTTGAGTTGTAATTACCAGTGCTGCATGGGTGGCGCTAGTGGGGGGCCCCAGCTGCCCCCCTCAGGCCCCCAGGTAGCTAGATGCCAAGGACATATGCCCTGTTGCTGCTCCCCTATGCCTTTGGCTCTGTCCCCATGCTGCCCCCACCATCAACAATTCTGGCGCCGCCCATGCAGTGCTGGTGATTGCCTGGAAGGATCGTCTCCCAAATGACATATTATATGTTGAGCATGATGTAAAACTTCTCATTCACTCACTCACTTCATACATTTGAAAATGTTATGTCTACCCTGACAGCTGTGGCATGCAGTGTAAACCTGTTCCTGTTTTATTGCTTTTAACAGATTGATTCACTGTCTACTGTCTGCAGAATATTGCATATTCATATGTATCATTTTAGACAGTAGTCCATGCAGAGGTTGTATTGGGTTGTTAGTGAAAAACTGCTGTAGTCTATACTGTGATTTAGTGAGTGCTTCAGAATGATTACATTAGTGGTTAGTTACTGAATTGGCACAGTTATACAGTATGTAGCACAGCACTGTGTCAGTATATATGCGATTGCAACAGGTCACAAAATGTATTTGCATTTGTTTTTGCTCATATTTTCTATGAGTGTGCACAGAAACTGCAGTATCTATAATTTTGATCCAAAATCTATTGGCAGTGTTCTTTTATGACCTCAGTTTCCTGTAAAGCAATTGATTGAAATTTTGTTCATTCGGCATCATTTCCTGTGTTTTTGCAGCTGCTTATTAGCTTCTGGTCAAAATTCTGATACTGTTATTTCAGTGCACTCTGTCTGTATAGCAAAGATCTGTAGTTTTTCACCACTTGCCACAGTTGCCATTTTATAGTGAACGGGCAATTTTCATTCGCTGGCATCTGTGTTATTTTGATTTAAATTGTATTCTAGTTAACTGTCAATAAATTATGAGCATGCGTTCCATGTGCTCCAAATTGCACAGCTGTAGATTATTTGCACATGGCTTGGTCCTTTTGACAAAGATCTCTGAATTTCATCGTCATTGAATTTCTCATTATGGGAGGTGTGAATGTGTGTCGTATGGTGGTATTGTTTAAATGGGATATTTGACATTTGTATCGCGCATCTTGCTGTTCAGTTGTCTTATTGACATTGAGTATTTCAGCGTGACATCAGCTTATCTAGCATTTTTTCTTGGCTGGTGTGCATTTGGCAGTCAGGTGTGCAGTTGTCAAGGTGCATAGATGAGTCCATTAAAACTGCAGACAAGTCTTCGTTCAATGTTTAGTGTGTTATTGTTGGCGTTCATGGTAAGGATGGTGCATATGATGCACTAGTTCAAGTGTAGTTGCTAAACAGTTTGATTGGGTGCTTATTGTTAGCGTAGTTGTTGTCATCATATTTCAGGCTTTTGTCAGATGTTATATGATTGTACTGAAACTTCACACTGAGTTGCCCGTTCCCCTCGTAAGGATGGATATTCATACATTTTTAAAATAGTATTTAAGTAAACGTTCAGATATAATTTACATTCAGTAGTCTTTGAAGCATTGTTTTCTCTGCTGAGCATCATTCTGTTGTTGCTGTCTGGATACAGTTGGCAATTTATGGAGCCAGTCTTTTTATGCATGATTTGTTTGCATCCCAACGTTTGTGAGTTTAGATGGCAGTGCATTGATAACGATGACAAGCTAGTCACTCAGTAACTCACTGCACAACATTTGCAAAGCACACAACAAGTCACTTGTGCATCAGTCATTGAATTGCATCAGTTAGTGTAGAAGTAGTTAGATGGGTGATGTGTGCTGTGATATTGTGATCAACTTAGCAGATGAGTTAACGAGTTTGCACCTTGAGCAGTGCAAAACAATGCACTACCTATCCTTTCGCTCTGCTATCCACCATCCTCCTTTCTACTCAACTTTCTTCCAGCTTTCTTTTTTTTCTTTTGCCATTTATTCTTTTTACCTAGATCCTGCCTTCCATGGAGTGGCTTCTGTGCGTCAGCTAAAGATCTGGGGCAGAATGGCAAAGCTCCAGCTAGTTGAGTTTGGTGCACATTAAGCATATTAAGAATGCATCTGGCGACTGCAACGGTGGTAATTTAGTGTAGATATCTGAACAGATAAAGTGTACATCCATCCCACATCAGAATCTGGTTGATGCACATCCCAGCTGTCCTACAGATGTTTGAGTCTTGTGTCCTCGTATTGTAGGAGAGTCTGGTGTCAGGAACAGTGAAATGTTATAACTGATAGTGCAGTTACTGAGACAGGTGGCTTAATGCTGCTTGTAGTTAAGCACTGAAGTGCTTTTGCATTATTTGCTTCAGTGTCTGTTTCGTGCTGTACGTTTAGCATGTGTTAAAAATATGTGAATAGCAGTATGTACAACTCTGATAACTCTTTTATAAATTTGCCGACACTGAAATATTATGCTAGTGTATTAATGTCATTTTACTGCTGAATATTTAGTTCACTATTATGGAATGACCTGGTAGTTATGGTTTTTGTGTACAGTGGTTCGACACAGAGTGTTGAATAACTTGTGAAATATTTATACATACATCCTTAGGGCATATTTCAATTTTTGAATATTTTGTATACGAAAAAGGTGCTTATAATGAGCACTTCCCTTTGTGGACTTGGCTATGTCGACCATTTAAGGTTATACTTCTTTTCAGCATAGAAGTAGTTCAATCCAGACACTACCGGTGACTTATACAGGTCTCTGCAGAAGTCGAAATTGTAGTTCGACCTGGTGGGGGTCTATCGCCTTAACAGTTGTAATAATAATGGTAATGACAGTGATAATCTGATTTATAAAGTGCTATTTATAAAGCGCCATATGATCCAACTTCAGAGGCACTTAGCCACTTATGGCTTCTGCTTGGCTGTATTTGTTGGAAACATATTTAGTAATGTGAAGTGTATGCTGTAGTGATGTGTTCAACTGCAGATGTTGTGTTTGTATGCATTAAGTAGGTATGCATGTACCGGGTATAGGCGCACAAGCCAGGGAAAGTGGGGGCTGCAGCCCCCAGACTCGGGCAAACCCATTATTTTTCGGGCAAAAGCTAAATTTTTCGGGCAGAAACCAGCAGCCAAAA
>Ga0056131_1000267_pt1 | contig 11851 bp, 9 predicted proteins | sample WorMetLIZISLAND1_2_FD_67480 | JGI IMG/M metagenome (GOLD analysis project Ga0056131, IMG submission 67480) | Marine gutless worms symbiont microbial communities from Max Planck institute for Marine Microbiology, Germany - Olavius clavatus LIZARD... ...
GAAGAACATCCAGTACACCATTCTCCTTGTCACATTGTTTTCTATTAATTATAGCAGGGTGTATAAATATAATTATTAGCTACAAAATATAGCACAATTGTCAACTTGTCAATATGATGTGCATCAAATTGCACAACAAATAAAAACAAAAAATGGACTTTCAGTGTGTGTTTTAGGTTTTCAAAAACGAAAAACCTAGGCTTTCAAACCAAACAAACAACTCTGCATATAACCAGCCTGTCAACCGGGTCTAATTGACAATCATACAAATACTCATCCGTAAACATACTAAATGCCTTCATCAAAAAACTAAGTACTCTCCAAATGAAGAAGATGCCTTTTCATACTGTGAATATGCCACTTCCAAGGCTTGGAGTTGCTTAACTGCAAAGTTAAGAGTTCTACTGTGGCAGCTTTGGCCGGGTGTCCTTTCTGACAATACCAATCATTTATAAAGATGTTAACCGGAATCAAACCATGGCTGCCAGAGTAAAAGTCCATTGGGTTACCTCTGGGCCAAGGCTGCTGCTTTATCACTCTTCAACTGAGTCACTGTCATTATGAGATATGAGCAAAACCACTACACGTAAATCAACGAAAAAATATTTGTTTTTCGATATGCACTGAAAACATTCATTTGTGGCATCATAAAAGTTATATCTGCAAGTGACCTGCAATGAGTTTCAACAACTGACAAAACAGAAATAGTTTTATACTTTTACATGTCAAGAATAACTGATTACCTAAAAGTTGTATAAAACAAATCCAACAAAAAACAGAATAACAGACAATACCATATGAACTGCTTTTAGCAACAACAATGCAACAGAATGGGAGACACCTACATGGTGTATCAAAAAAATGACAAGACAGTATTACAAAGATGCATTACAGCTAGTTACAAAGCTAAAATAGAAAATTTACCTTAAGTTACCGTATAAATTTCTCCTTATTTAAACCGCCAAAAACATTTGAAGTACAACATACATCCCAACATCTGACCAACTGTACAGGGTGGGCCAATACACATACACATTATAGGAAATCAGCAACTGGAGGATATATAATTAGCCAAAAATTATGTGCCAAAAATTAGGAAAGTTGGCTGGCAGTAGACAAAGTTATTGCAACAGTGAACAAGCTTACTTTTTGGCCCGCCCTGTATAATGCTTAAAGCAACTCAATCGTCAAAGCATCAGTTGTCTTTGACATTATTTATTGCAACACACGTAGCTACGAAGGCCAACGGTGACACAGATGAGGCTGCTTCGATCAGCACCAGAGAGACTAGCTAACAGATCACTCAGTTTGACAAGCTGGTACCAGAACACGCCGACCGTGCTCCGTCGGTGTAAATCTTCAATGCACGCTCCTTTGGACGAGCTCTGTATCGACTCGATGACAGCAGAAAGCTGGACAGTAAAAACAAACTTCTGCTGTTATGTTCGCTTTGGTTTACTAAGTCGTAATCACAACATTTAAAAACTCACGATTAAAGGTTAAATAAATTAAAGGTCCGAACATTTATATTCTGCCGCTTACAGAGAAACCAGAACAACAGCAGTTTACAATTCAAAGTGGCATACTGACCAGCACTAGCAGTCGGCAGCACAGCACACTTAATGGCCGCCCACTTTCTGAATGAACGGGCCTTGGATCCACAGTCAGCAGCTATACAGACCCACAGCCCGGACTTACTTATTTGACGTTGACCTATGGGAATTGTTACTGCAAAGTGCCCTTCCTGTCACACACCAGCATTGAAGGACTGAAGAGTTAATTCATAAAAATGCACTTCAAACTCAGAAATGCAGTAACAATGAGTTAATGAGCCAAAAAAATACAGCAACTGGAAACACGCTGACTAAACAATGCCTGAGACCATATGACTCTACTGGCATGCAGTGAACGAAATTCAGCATATGTCCATACCATGTAAGACGTTTCTTCAACAATATTTTGCCTAATTGATCTACAATTATATTGTACGATAACTGTAGCAAAGGCAGATCAATTTAAATTTATGACACCAGCGAGAAAAGACTATCCTACCACAGATGTTACAGAAGTCCATTGTTGCTCATTGCAACTGGTTAAGTTACCTGGAAGTCTCCGCCTTTTCCAGTGCAGCTTTTTCTTCCACTGTGAGCTCTTTCAGCGGTTCAGATTTATCTCTACAAAATAACACAATGCCATTTATGATGGAAAAAAAACAAAATCATTGTGAACCTCAATACTGACATGAAACATGAATGGTCAGCCTCGACACGAGAGCAAATGTTAACAACTGAACTTCAGAAAAATTTTGCAATGTGTAACTGAAGAATATGCTTTAGGGTGATTGTAGTTCACTGAGAATTATTAACTATGCACTGTGTCTATTTGATACAACTACTGCTTGATGACTTGATCTATTAGATTTTGAGCCTGCAGTCTTTCTTCACATTTACAAGCTTAGAATGGCATACAAACATACATTGCTAACTCCCAAATGCACAAACTTTCATGCCCAGAGTATTTAACCAGACTAATTTCCCATGTTCCCTTTCAATTACTTGAGAGAATTATCCAAAGCCACAGGGAAACATTTTTGCTTTCACTACTTTGAGGTCACTAGCTTTGCATCAGGAAAGGCCTGTTCAGCAATCCCACTCCGACGATCTCCAAAGACCTCCCTTTATGTCAAAACAACTTCACTTCTTAGCTTCTTGACTTAGTGCCCTGGTGATGCAGTAGCTCGCAGTGGCAGCTCCTTCACAAGTCCACTCCATGATCTTCAGTCTTGAGCGGTGCTTCTAGCTTTTTGTGTGGTTAGATTCAGTAGTGCACAGTCTTCGTTTAGGTCTTCCTCTGCTGCGATGTCAATGAGCATATTACTACTGCTATTATCCTACTGCTATTCTTGGATACCTATGGCTGGCCACTCTTGAAATATGTCCATTGTCCAAAGTACCATAGTCTTCTTTGTTGAATTCTATGAATTATGTTTTGATTACATCCAAGCCTACTCTGGATCTCCATATTCCTCATCTTCTTAGCTCAAAAATGTTAAGCAGTTTGCACACACGTGAGGGTACTAGCCTGCAGCACAGAACGGCTCCGTCCGTATAAACACCGAGAGATCGAAGACAACAGGTTGATCCTTCGGCCGGCTGCCACGGCAGAGCTTTGTGCAAGTCAAGCACCGATACATCACATGGAAAAGCACCAGTCAGCTGCAGTACAACAGAAGTAAGTAAGTAAAAAGAACCACTTAACTGTCCAAAAATGACAACTGTCACTGTGCAGGCCCTACAAAAGTTGTGGTGAAAGTCATGGGAAGGAATGACTGAAGAGAAAATCCTTGAGGTATCCTCGGAAAACAGACATATAGGGTGTGGATGTGCAAAAAAAATTAACCTATGTAACAAGGTTTGTTTAACAGCATTACCATGATCAGAACTTCATTCAAGTCCATTGTAATACTATCATACTAAGTGTGAAAATCTTAACTTTATATCTGATTCATCAGAGCAGTTGAAATAGCACAATTTACAGCAGATATCCAAAATGTCATCCACAAGCTTAAAGCACATTATGACTTGCTGCCATATTTCAGTCAATGCTACTAAAAGATAAATTTGTTTTTGCTTCGTGATGTCACTATTTGAGGTCTCATTCTTGCAGTATGCCCAAAACTTTTTATTCCACGCAGTTGAATTTCATACTATTAAGTGATCATATAGACCTGTTCTGATGTCTCACACAGCGTGAATCAGGTCTGAAGTACAGATTTTGAAAAATCCTTCATAGGCATAGACACAATTTTGGTGACAATCAGTCGAGGGGTTTTTCAGTGCTGATGACTAACATTCTAGGCTCTGTTACTAGCTTGTATGATCTTACAACATTCTTGCACTAAAATATGAGGATAAGTTCTAAACCTCATTACTCAATCGTCACAGTAAAATGCCATTATGCTGTCACTATATCATCAAAACACAATACAATTTATGCCAAAATCTAAAGAAGAAAAATGCACAAACTTTTGCAAACTGGAGATTCTCGGCATCAACATGAGTGACTTTGGACACCTGTTCACATGACAGATTTCACACAGTGTTTAGTTGACAGCTAATGCAGAGCAACTTAAAAGATAACACGTTTCAAAGAAAAAATGTCTTTGTTGGATTTTCTATCAAATTCAGTAACTGCCTGTGACTGCCATTTTAAAAAGAAGAAACCCAGCTAAAAATAACAATCCGTTTTACCTTTCGCTACAGCGACACTATACAACTAACAACAACTGCTGGTTTTTAATCGGTTGTACAACTGCATGCAGTCATCATAATGGCGTCCGTCTGTAATGCTGAATGACACATCCAACAGCAAATGTCTGAATAAGTGAACAGGAACTGTCCTTTTAGGAAAACGACAGTACAACTTTCAACCCCTACACTGACCCTGAGCCCTCGAACCCCCAAAATTTCACATGAGTTACTTATGAATTGCTCTACATCATTTGGATATGACTAAGCAGTGTTGTTACTGTTGAATACATGGTAAGTGCCCATCTGACTATATCACAGTACAGCTTTCAACATTGTACATATATACAGTACAGTCGGCTATTTCAGCCACAGCTGGGCTCCTTGTTGTTAAACCAGCCTTCTTTGTGTGAGTTATTCCAGCTCCCTCTGAAGATTAATGCAGCAGATTTGTACATGCTGGATGCCATTCGTGTCACCCAATCAAAAGCAGCGCAGCACTAAAGGAAAAATAGAATCGAAAAGCCAGATTCACGTATCAAAACAAACCTTTGTGACGAGATCATCGTATGAGTTTTCATCGACAATCACCTCGACAACCGCGTCCAACTGATACTTTGACGGCCACCAGCGGCGTACGTACACGGCCAGTTCATCGTCATTGTTGACACGTAATTTTTCTACATCTGTTGAACAGCGAACATGCTGCTTCATACATAAATGCAGGAATGCCAAAATTTAACAAGAAATACTTGACACTGTGACCAATCTAATGTACAGTGTGAGTCAAAAAATCCCCCCCCGAGGTCTTCTGACATTTTTCTCAAATGGTAAGGAATTTTTAAACAACGTTTTACACACCTATTATACGTTCATATCTAGGCTAGACTACAAATTTTTATTCAATTATCTCTAACTACAACGAAGCACGTTGATAGCAGAGATGTCAGCATCTCTGCAGATATCACAGTTTCGATACACAGTGCAAGCATCACATACAGATATGACAGCATGAATCGCAAAGAATGCACTGGCGCTGCTTTCCACACCAATCAATGCCACAAGACATGCTCCAAGGTTCTTAATGAAGCAAAGCCAATTTCACATGAGTGGTTGATAACTGGACAAAAGTAACCCAGTTCAACCCTTCAAGAGCTGTAACACACATCCACTGGGCGAGACGCAGGTGGTTGCTGGACTAACGATTGCGAGATCGGGGTTCCAGTCCCGCTGGCTGCAGGCGGTCGCGTAGCAACCATGGGCCAGTTGCTCTTTGCACCCTGGGCCTGGGTTTACTCAACCCTCCATCCTTTGGGGTCGGTAAATGAGTACCGGCTACGGCTGGGAAGGTATAAGGCAGGTATGTGCGACGCTGCTTGGTGCGCGCCATGTACCTGAGCGCCTCTGCAGTGGGCCGTGCCTACAAAGGGGTGCTATAACAAGTGTTCGACCTTTACCTTTTAGAGAAACCATCAGTATTCAACCAAAAAACTGCTGCTCATAGCAAAACTCAATAAGTCTGTTGATGATAGGCCTAAGTTAACGAAATAGTTTTAGAATGATGCAAAGAAAATATACACTGAGATCATACCGCTCAAAATTTCGAGAAAAATGTCCATATTTGGGATGATGTTGATGCCATCGGTATCAAACACTTTATCATCGTCATATATCGTCGCTGGACTTTTGAAGCACTTTTTCCTCAGTCGACAGCTAAATCAACAACCATCACACAACTAAGAAAATAACAACAAAATTAACAATTAACCAACCAAACTAGGAATATAACAAAAACAAACGCCATCTGATTTTGTTCATCCAGCCTAATCTACCATAAAACTTCTATTAAATGCCGGGTCCCGACTAAACGCCAGGTCTCTAATAAATACCGGGGTTCTGAGACCCATGTTCTAATAAACGTCGGGTCTCCATTAAATGCCGGGGTCTTCTATCAATTCAGAATTGTCAGAGTACCAGCCATACACTAGTTACATCACAGCTACCCCAACACTTAGTGCTGACACAGAAAATTCGTTGTTTTTTAAGGTAACCATGTAGATATAAATGCTGAGAATTAACATAAAGAGTAAAATTAACACAAACAGGGAACACTTGAACAAATGACATTAATAAATGCTAGGGTTTCGAGGCCCGTGTTCTAATAAATGCCTAGGGCAAAGTTTTATGGCATAAAAAGTCGTCTAACGGCTCGGTGGCATAATGGTAGGGTCTCTCACTAATGTCTCAGTGATTGCGAGTTCACGTCCCACCAGCAGAGCCGTCAACTTCAAGTAAATAACCTTGAGCAGCTTATTTACACATGTGGTGATCAGGCCAACTCAGCCTTCTGTCCTTCTGGGTGAAGGCCACAGTGCAGCTGGCTGGGGCATAGGCAGGTCTGTCTAGCTACAGATTGCGGACCCAGTCTGTTCGTTCCGGAAACTTTCCAACTCACATCCCAGTGTGCTTGTCCCCAGTCAGAAACACTGTCACCCTTCAGCACTTTGACGACACTGTTGATTGGGTGACAGGCAGTGCACCATGCTTGTAAAAAGTACTGCCACAACAAGTCCCAAAAGAAAATTGTGGGTACAGGGCTAACCTAAATTATTAACTCCAGAAGAATGGGTTGGTTAAACAAAACCCGAGTACATCTGTCAAAAGTAACTGAGTAACAACAGACCAGTCAAGTGGGATGCTATTCATCACTTCTTTCTCAGCCAGTTCATCAAGAATAGCCTGCTTCACTTGTCTGACAGACATCCCATGAGCCACCACTGTGTCATGAAGGAACTTCACTGGCTGCGATATACACATACACACACTGATAATGTATAATTATGACACTACAATGTTATCACTTATACAGAACGAGGTATTTGTTTACTAGCTACAAGTTAATATGTTAAATGTGTACACATAAAATCAAAATGCAAAAATACTAAGTTTTTACACACATTTTTTGCATTGTAACAAATGCATTTCCAAACTCTGAAGCTATCCTTTGACACTTTGGAGGACCAACAGCTAGACCAGAAGAATGTGTTTTTTTGTATGGGAAATGTGCAGGTTATGTGTATGCATGTCCTAACTGTAAGTCTGGGGCTCAACCTCCAGCAACCTTGGTGTCTGGCCATGCTACAGCTGCTCCCACATCTGCAGTTCCAGGAATCAGCTTTAGACCCATCAATAGACAATCTGTTGCATCGATGGAGCAGTCCAATTGTGTGTGTGACAGCACTAAAGGATTAGTTCACAAGATGCACTTCAAATTCGGAAACACGGATTTGATAACACAGCAATTGGAAAACAAATCTTTAAATCTCTGCACAGTAACTGATCCACAAATAATATGCAGCCACTGAAAATCATAATAACTATATCGAACACACACGTGTGATCCTCTCAATTTTCCAACATTTAAAGCCGACAATGTCCCACAGAGGTTGAACTGACTAAGGCAATATGGTAATGATCTGCAGACCACGTCCAAACCTGTATTTCAAAGTGGCATTCATGACGAGCACAAACTGCTGAAGGTGGGATTTCATCATAAGCATATCTTAGAAGAAATTACCTTCTTGTCGTCAGGTTTGAAATGATAAACCCTGACACGGTATTCTCCAGTCTTCAGCGGACAGCCGAGCTTTATCCGAAACTACACCACAATCACAGTTACATAATGCAGCCAAAAATATAAACAGCGTTACCAATGATTTACGACAGTTTCCCTAGGAATCAAACCAGAGTTACCAAAATGACAGTCTACAAGTCATGCCTTCCTCTTAATACAAAAATTTATTCACTAAAAAGCAGCAAAATAAAACATGAAGAACAATAAACAAACCTTCCACAACTATGTCACTATAAAAACTACTCCATATTGTCCATCTAAAAGAATTCACTAAACTCAATGCATTCATACCAATATCATTACAGCATGTCAGAAGTTCACATAATTTACACACATCATAAACCTTATAACAAATTTGTTAGATGAGTTTAAGGCTTTTCAGAATTTGCATTTCGTAATGAACACGTTCAACTTATTTTTTAAAGTGACCGCTTGAAGTGCATTTGCTCAGTTAAGGATTGGTACGCAGAGACTTCTTTGCTTTTTTGACACCATGTCATACACTGATTACCATAATTAAGTCTATGCTAGCACAGTGTGTAAAGTTGTAAAACCATTACCAGGTTACAACACATACTATGTCAATAAACCGTGTTAAATCGTAAAATAAGCTGTGGACTACTTACATCACAGTTATCATCATACAGGTTCAGAGTCTCATACATTCGTTTTAGCTCCAATTCATCTCCATTACTCAGCACGCGATAAATCTGCACATACAACGGTTGTTCTAAATGTTCATGGTCTGACACATTTAGCCACAACAGACGTCTGTCATATTTTGTCACCTCTCAACATAGTCTCTTGCAAAAATGCACTTGTTATCTGTTGCTGCTGGTCTTCCAGCAGTGCATATAATGTCTTAACATTGGCATATTTGCACACTCTTAAGAACTGCTTCAGCTTATGAAACAAATAGAAGTCACTCAGTGCTAAATCTGATGAATGTGGCGTGTGACAGAGTAGCTAAAATCCGGAATTTTTGACTACTCCAGTGCTTACTTACTTAATACTTTATAACAGCTGGCACTTCATGGTTATCATGTTCATGTCATCTGCATACCTAATCAGGTTCAACCTGAGTCAGCTAAAAGCACTGAAAATGGCACGGTTTCCATGGGACATACTTTGATGGCAATAAAAAATCCTCTATTATACATGGGTTTAGATGTAACTTACAGAACTAGTTTAGAAAGCAGAAATAAACAAAATGTGAAAAACATTTGAGACAAAAACTGCAACACTCTATGATATTAACGCATTAACCAGCAGTAATATAACCACTCACATCAAAGTTATCTGCAGTTACTCCGACGTAAGGTTGGAGAAAATGTTTCAATGTCTTTATCATCATTCTCTTATCAATCGACGCCATCACATCTATATAACAACAGCAGTCCCGTAACATCAGATGTGACATCAGTTGCATTATCGGCATGACATACAATTATAATGTCTGAAATTCAATAAATCATCGTTACCAATATAACGTATTCCTATGACATACCTGCACCGTTAGTCTAACAGCGTCTTACAGTTTTCAATTTCTACTATAGTTTCCCTCTGACTGATTCAACTCTGCCACCTGTGTTTGCACAGTGCCCTTGTATCAGCTAGAGCTGCAATGGCATCATGTTAATCTTTGCTCTAATAATAATAATACTGTAAGCAATCTATATATAATAACTGATCTGTAACAAAGCGGCTGCTGATTGGTCGGCAGTGGCATCTCACTTGTGTGCCAAAAACCGCCACATGACTCAATTCCCTGATGCAGTGGATCGATACCCAGAAGGTAATTCTGTGTTGTTTTACGAGTATATAATGAGGTTTTGTCGAAGAAGCAGGTAAGTTTATGGCACATCCGGGCTGTCTTCATCTTGTTAATAATAGTATCAAACAAATTCCCAAGTGCAGGCCTGCAAGTAGCTTCTTAACAATATCATAAAAAATACTATGCACAGGCAGTGAAGTTTGGTGAAGATGCTATAACGCACACTGATTGGTTAATGAGCAGTGTTCAAGTGCCATTATTCTTTCGTTATTCAAATTATTACGTACTTCATCAATACTCTTACTTGAGATCTCAATAACATCAGACCAGTTTAAGATCAACTCACATCGCTCTTTATTTCCAGTGTTGACAACAATGCTGGCAGTAAACCGGTGTGAATGGAGGTCGACGTTCACCAGACTATCCGTTGTACCATTCCACTGATCATCATTTGTATTGATGCTCTTAAAGTCGCCATCCAACCAGCCACTTGCACCCGCCTCACACCCTCCACCGGCAATATTCTCGGCCCATCCACCTGTTCCCTCATCAGCCGGTTCACTAGCATCATATACGGAATTATCGAGTTTGTCTTCAAAGTCCGCACCATCCGCTGTGACCACTGCTTCACCACAGCTGTCCAGTCTCCAGTCAGAGTCATTGTTTGAGATTTCCGTATGATCAGTTTCAGCTGTATCTGCCAACCAATACACACACTTTTACTTACTTAAGTTACATACCGATATTTCCCATACATTTTTGATAATGTACTAATATCCTTAAGTTTTTTGATGCTGGGTAACATAACGGGTATCCTGCTACAAAACTTCCATTCACTTTTGGGGGAACTCTTGAAAAATTGGACAGCTAAACAAAAATGAAAGTAGCAGTAATTAGTAGTAAGCAATGTTAATAGCACAGTGTCGGATAAGCAAGTATTGGTCACCAACTGGTATAATTTGGTAGTGGCCAAATAGTAGTGATGCTGTGTAAATTTGGATGTAATCACAAGCATGGTGAGGAGCAACAGAGCTTACTCTCAAGTACAAAACTGCAAGTAAACTACCTAGAGAGTCAAATTAGCTTTGGCTCAAATATTCAGTCAGTGTGGAACAATTATTTTTATCAGCAATTAACGACATCATTACAAACACATTAGTCATTAGCCTCGGTAAGCTATGGTGCAGTTTGCAACGTCAACATTACAAGTTACTACAAATTACATAACATACTCTTCCATACACAAACGACTACCAAAAGGATCTGATTTGTTAACAAAATACATGTAACAAATACACAGATCATATCAACGGACCATTCAGTGGTGGAAGATGAACTCGGATGTGAATTGTGTTGTCAAACCGATCAAGCAGCTGATAAAGCTGAGTTTTAGTGAAATCAACTGTTTCCAGTTCTGAGCCCGAACACTCAACATATACCTGTAAAACACACACAATGGTAAACTTTTCTACAATCCTTTTCAGTTTTCAAGAGGGAGGGAAGAAAGGAGAGAGGGGAGGGAAAAGGAAGGCATGAAAGGGAGGAAAAGGTCCCATACTGGCACTTCACTGTTTCTACTTCAAGGTCCGTGTGGGACCACATAAAATACTGTTCAGGTTGTTCCTGAACTGACTATGACAAGCAGATAGGAAATTTATTGAAATGCAACTATTAATGCAATTGCGGAAGAATTAACGATCTCGAGTAATTTTGCTCAGTGGGAATTGATATGGCCGCACAGGCCACAAGATGATTGGGATACTTTAACCACAGAAATCCCTACTTACTTTGTTGTTTTTGCCAAAGCCAACAAGCTTCAACGAGCGTTCTGGTTCAGAGAGAAGCCTGAGATCCGAGTGCACATCAAGAACACAGCGAATATGATCGACATCACACGACAAACGTGATGCGATCTGATCCTTCAGTGCCGCAACAGTGTGCTGCAGGTATACACGCAGGGTGAATGGCGGTGAAATACTCTCTGCAATCATGTCCACTGCATACACCTTTACTCCAACGCCTATACATACAAACAAACATTACTGACATACTTCCAGCTGTCTTTATCTCAGGGAAAGCACTAAATCGGGTGCAACAGAATGCAGCAAACTATTGCCAAAAGCCTCAGTTTGCTCCTCTACAGCTCACACATCATCATCATCATCATCATCATCATCATCATCACCATTTATTTTG
>Ga0056131_1000269_pt1 | contig 11839 bp, 10 predicted proteins | sample WorMetLIZISLAND1_2_FD_67480 | JGI IMG/M metagenome (GOLD analysis project Ga0056131, IMG submission 67480) | Marine gutless worms symbiont microbial communities from Max Planck institute for Marine Microbiology, Germany - Olavius clavatus LIZARD... ...
AAAACGTCATTTCAGCCACTGCCGCTATTGTATTCCGATTCACCAGGCGGCGCAGCTATCGCGCGCTGACCCTCGCATCAGCAGGGCTTTCTTGTAAATGACGACCAAACGCATATAGAGTGTTTGAGATTGCATTTGCACACTCCGAGGAGGTAAGGAATTCTTCCATGTTTTTGGTGCGGAGATATGAAAAGCACGAGAACCAAACGAAAGGTTGCAGCTTGGAACTGAAAGGACTCAAAGCAGGTGACCGACTTGGACTTCGAAATCAAACGAAAATGTTAATTAATTCGTAACTAAAAACTCCTCATCTCGACAACTGCATGGTTCAAAGCAGTGCTTATAATGACGGAGTTGTTACATTCATTAAGTCCAATGTGTGAGAAGGTAACGGTTACGCGGGCTGCATGATTAAACGTGAAAAACGTGGAAAAGTGGCAACGTCTGTTGGAATTAGCTGGAACGGGTTTATTACCGAGTCGAGTGCATAGTCAGGTAGGACGGAACTGATCGGCTGCAGCGTGTAGACAGGTGGAATGATGTTGGTGTTGCGTTTAAACCACGTGTCAAGCAGTGCTAGCGACGCCTGCTGGTCAGTGTCCGCATCTTCTTCATCAGCTGCAGCAGCAAGCTGGTCGCGTATCGCCGAGAATTCGTCGGCGTCGATGGTCGGCGGGAACGGTCGGTAACCGTACTTTTGACCAAGCAACGCCTGACATACAGTGCGACACAGATTAAGTACCTTCATCCGCAGACACAACGCTCATTTTAGATCCATTTTTTCACATTCGCTTTGCAATTTTGTTATTTATAACATCTATTCCCCCCCCCATCTAACAACCCCAAATTAGTCTGTTCGTGCCAGACGTGCTTCCGTTTTAAACTGTATTTAAATTTGATTTAAATCTAAATTGTATAGATGTATCGAATATTGCTTAAAAACGCCACTAATATTAAAACCCATATTTCTATTTACAACGGTTATGGTGAGGTGAATTTTTGTTGACTGCCTTTTCTCAACGAAGAAAGAAATGAAGAGTGGTCAAAGAGCAAACATGTAGCGAGAATTCGTCGTTAAACAAAACAAAGTTTGCGTACTAATTTTTAGTTGTGTTCTATAGCCTACAGTGTACATCGGAAATGTGTGTTTTGTTTCGTCGTTCTTATGGGCAAAGTTCGATTGTCTGTAAATAAATCACAGGACGATTAACAAGCACAATTTGACGATTTTCACATTGACCGAATGCTGTGTAAAAAAGGAGAATCACTGCGCAAAAATCACCATTTTTATACAGCAGTATAGGGACGGAAGGACGCCACTTACGACGAAGTTTGGTCCTATCGACTTCGTTTTACATTTGTCGATCTCTCGGAGACAGAATTCGATGATGGTGTGGTCGTTGAGCGACTGCTCACGAATTCCCCATCTTAGATCCATCATCTACAGCCATAATGATAATCTTTAATTCACGACGCACATTAACTAAAACTTCGTCGTCATCACCGGCTCTAGTGTGACGACAATACCTCGCATAGTCTACTGCAGTTCTGCATCAACTATTGTTGTTCATGACACTGCATGCTCCTTAGCCTCTGGGTCCCGGGTACAGGCTATGAAACATTTTAACGATATGCATACTCGACCATCTTATGTGGTTGACGGCCACTCCCGTCCTGAATATCAGCTTTGAGCCAGCATGACGTGTTCATGCTGTACTGACAGGCATTTCGACCAAACAACTTAACAAGTATCATGGCGGAGTCGCGATTTCGCCGTTTAGAAACAACTGATGTGGGCCTAGCACAAACGGCTAAGAAACATCGTATAGGCGTTGCAGAGAAACAGCCAAGGCAATAATGTTCTGGAGATGATAGACTGTTGTCAAAGAAAATAACAGCTGGCCTGGTAACTTCACTTAAGTATGTAATATTTTTCGGTCCAAGCACTAAGATCAGAGCAGTTTCACAAAAATTAACCCGTTACGTTTTGAGGTGACTGACACATTTACATGCTTGCCCGACTCAAATGTTTTCGTTATTTCACGTTGTATTGTAAAACACGCGGACAAATTGCGCTGACGTGATCGTACACTGTTTTCTCGTTCAATGGCGCCAAGCAAAACTGTTCCGAAAACTGCCAATGTGCGAACCTGAAACTCAAGTCGGTATTCTTTGCGACAGAACTCTTTCAGCTGCGGATAAACGTGCTGCATTAAAGCGTTTCGTTCCGGAGCCATATCTGTTACAAACATCGCACAGATTTGTTTACCAGGAATTATAAAAAGTTAACTCAGAATATGTGACTCATTGGTTTACTTGTTTGCCAGCCTGTTCACGTGAAGTAATTTGGATTAGAATAAAAGAATTAAACGCCCTGCCGGAAGACGTATCATCTTCCCAGTCTGAATACACCTTTCGCCACCAGCTCAAAAGTGGCCTTTTAAGAAGTCTTTCACGGACATCATCAACTGATACTGACTGCATCTTGACTTTTAGCTTAGGCTTGCCTGTTACAACTTTGAGACGGTTCTGCCGTTTAAGGTCTATGATTATGACATGATACGATATGATATGATATGATTTTTATGATAAAGGGTAAAAGAACTCGGTAAAGCGCAATTGGAGCATTCGGATAGATCTATAGACAGTTAGCAACGGTAGACATTTTAGCTCCAGGTGGTGAATTGATGAAGCCTATTGTTGTTCGTCGCCAAAATGTATACAAAATGCATCAAATCTCATAGAAAAATTCAGAACCGTTTCGGGATCATAGACCCCGTCCCCTGTTCATTTGGCGAGAGACAGGGTGGGGAGAATAGAGTTTACGCCCCACCTCTCCACACATAACAGGTCATTTTGGAGACCAGTCTTTCCAGAAAATCACTTGCACTGGTACTGACAACTCAAAACAAACAAGAGATAACACACAAAAACGCAAAAAAAAACAGAATACCGGTAAACAAACTGGCCCTAAGTAAAAAACACAAAAACACACAAAATAGGCCTACCTGAACTAAATCTAAAACAGCAGTCTCTGTATATAGCACACCTGTAATAAGAACTTACAAATGTGTATAATTGTGGTACACAATACAGCACTGAACCGTTCTGATAATCTTCCCTCTTATCCTCCAGACAGTCGTAACAGCTCAGAATGACGTCAATTGGAGGTGGGAACCATCCATTTGGCGACAACGGACAAAAACAACCGGCGTCCGAAACTAATGCCGTGACACGACTTGGTGTACTCCATTCATGGACCTTGTTATTCAGTCCCGCATTTCAACACCGGTAGTTATGACCGTCTTGCATTTTCGGTGCTCGCATTTTTTTGGTCGCAAGCACGACCTTACGCCGACGGCGAGTTGACTTCCAATAGGAACACAACGGAAGCCATAACGCCGATATGAGAATCCATTCGACGTGTTTTAATGACTATGCTGAACGGCTACAACGATACAGCGTATGTGTAGAAGTAACACTAGTCGATAGTTGCAGGGCGGCCGACTGCTATTCTCGGCATCAGCATCATAATGTTTCGTATAGTCTGGAACATATTGGATGATATTTTTAGTCGCTGCTATTCTGTCGTTTGACTCGCGACTATGTGAAATTAGGATGTGATTTCACAAACAACCTAAAATTGTTTTTTTAAATTCAGTAGCAAACTCGGGCTGCATTTGTGTTATTGCACGTCGTACTGTTCCTAGCAGGGGACTTCCTACTCATTTCGTCACTCTTCAGACACTTTTCATTTATGATGTATCGCTTAGCCACAAACGGCAAAAAGCAGAGTGCACGTAAAAGCAGACATCAATTCGAAACTAAGTAAACGCTCATGTTGACCACGGCTATTCTAGACAACGGTCTGTGGCAATACCGCGCGTCGTACGCAGTACGATCGGCTATCACAGCAACAGCCGAGCTTCTTGTTCTATAAAAAGTTAAAGGTGAAAGGTCCTGTATAGCTGTTAATGGAACGCCATCTCACAGCCATATAGGATCACACAGTGTTACCTTCCACCCGACACAAGTGAACACGCCCCGCCTTAACCCCATCCAGAGATGCTAGTACTCGATTTACTTACTCCGGAGGGATAGAAGGATGACTTGACCTAGGTGACCCGGTTACATACCTAGATTGTTCAGTTCATCCGTCCACAGAGGGTCACACATACAAGAACTAACCCAGAAGTGTACAGCCGGGAGTCGAACTGGCAACATGTTGAATGTTTGATCACGAGTCCGACTCCCTAACCACTACGGGGCGACTGAAAACGCAGGACTGGAAAACTCGGGACCATCTTACAGGGGGTGGAAAACGCGAGACCATTAGCTATGGAACACCAAAGTGACAAGTGTATAACTGTATATGGTAAAACAGAAACGTTTTATTATTCTGTCGCCAATTTAAACTCATTAAAAGACAGGCAAGATAAATTTTCCCGAACCTTTTTCCAAAATATGTGCAAACCGGCTTCCTGTCTTCATCATCTCCTTCCTCCCCCTCGCAACACTTCTGCAAATTCTAGGCTACGTAATTTATTCAGCTATTCGGCTATCCAGCAGCAAGTGTGTAATAAACTCAGTGTTCATCATGCATTGTTGAAAACAAGCAATAGTAATGCACTCCGTCGTATTATAGCAATGCATTTCCTCTCATCTTAACACGCTGATACAACATGTTTGCGCATGCGTACACGTAACTCGAGCCTTTCTGAATGCTGACATAGTCTTGCTCCATCATGTTCACGTACTTCCTAGCAGACATGCACCTCTGTGTCGTGTTTAGCTCGGTTTCTTACCACAGCTCATATCAATGCCACCAATAGAATCAAAGCCACACAGTCTCCCTTTAAGGCTGGCGGTGAGTTGTCACATTGTACCATTTGATTATTCATCAGCAGTCAACAGCGTACTGTCGTCCAGCCACACCATGCACTGCTCAAGCACAACTTGCCTTAACATTGTTACTGCACTTTTGCACTTATGTTTCGTTACGCTTTCCATATTTTTAAGGTCCCGCGTTTTCCAGTCCTGCGTTTTCCACCCCTGCGTTTTGGTCCCGAGTTTTCAAGTCCCACGTTTTCAGCGTCCGCACCACTACACAGGAGTGTACCGACTACACAGGAGACGAAACACGAACGTAATGGATACAGTGGGGTTTGTCGAGTTAGTGGTAGGTTTGGAAGACAGCTAAAACGATTACCTATACGCTGGAGAATCAGTTACGGCAGCAGCAGCAGCAGCAGTAGTATGGCAGCATCGACGGATGAGCTTTGACAAACTTACCTGAGAAGGTGGAGCTCAGGAAGACGCAGACGGAACGCGGCACAGCCGGCGGGAGTCGATCCAACTTCCCGCTGACGATCGATTCCACGACTTCCGCTTCGTCGTTATCACCGCAGCTCCAGTGTGACATCGTACTCCTCTCAAACTCAGAGGCGTGTTAGGCCGCAAAGGTTTTGAGTTGACAACGAGGCGTCTTCAGCTGACCGCTCTCCGACACGACTGTCTCATGACCGAACTCAGTGGCACTCGGTGCCGTCTTGGTCCAGCTCGAGTTTAAGGTGAAGCACAGGGTCTTGGAGCGTTCGCTTCGGCTGGTTGCTGTCCACGAACACCCTGTCACGGTGCATCGGACGTGTTGACTATAATCTCGTTAAATCTCGACATGATCGCTATATTTCCGGTCGGTCTGAAAGAATACGAACCACCAAGAGCCGTATGTTTGAGTCTCGCAAATTACTCTCTAAACACAAGTCACCATCATTTCACAAATTACGAGAATGCACGTCTGAGTAGAGAAAACGCATCACTTTATCGATTGAGTTGTAACAGCACGGGTTTATCGGGTTTATCACGTCAGACTTAACTCGAATATACCGGCTGGTTTGTAACTATACGTGCGCTAGAGATAGTTCCGGTTGGCGATCGCTATACTGTAAACCGGAGGTAGGCCATCGTGCGAACTGCAGTGGGTTCACAGCTTGGCTAAAGTTCATGTGACAATGCAGCCTGGCAACGCTGACATACAGATGACGATCTATCATTTAACATTAGTCGCCAGCGAATAATACATGCCTTCAGATACTGCAAAAAAACTTTTAGCGATCAAGCACTCGTGACTTCCAAACAATTCGGGCGAAAGTACCCTGAACGGTCAAATACGTAGGCCTAGTGGTCCCAGGCACGTAGCCATGGGGATTTGGGAGTCTGGGGCAGCTGCCCCCAATTTGTTCCTTGCCTCACCCCCACTCCCTCACCCCCAAAAAACGTTGTGGCTGGCCATACGTGCCTGAGTGATCAGGGCTCGAAATAGTTAACAGATTGAATTATCTGGGAACACATCTGAGTGCAAACTGGTTCCGGAAACCATTTAGTTTTGAAACGGCCTGGCAGTGTCAGCGCGGGTAGTTGGAAAGTTTGCACGGTCGTCCATTTGAACGATTGATTGCCCGTCCCGTCTTTAACCGGCAGGGCGGCCAAGGAGATTGTCTAACGCCGGGCACGGGATACCGTAGCGACGTCGATGGCTTCGGCATCTACGGTCGACGGCGCTTCCGCCACGGCGGCGGAGGACCGGCTCGGTGGGCATGCGACGTCGACTTGCATTCGTCAACGGCGCGACGAGACGCCCGACAAGCGTAGCGTTAAATCGCGCCCGGCCGCGCAATTCTATTTGTCCGCTTTTATCTCGGCGCGCGGTCGGAATTAGTGATTGAATTCTTCCATTACGCTCGCACGCAGTTTCCACTCGGATCAGCTGCGTGTCGCGTGCCAAATTCCCGTTTGATATCTAGGCGCCAAACTAAGATCAATCCAGACTCCCTCCCCCTCTCTCTTTCTTTCTCGTTCTCTCCAGAATGTTAGGCCTACAAGGAAAAGTACAATGCAGTCTACAGACACTGCTGTTGCTGCTGCTGAGGACGAAGACCATGACAATGACGAGAAATAATAATAATAATAATAATAATAATAATAAGATAATAATAATAATTTTAATCGGTGAAACATTTTTTATCCGGACGATGCATCAGACCACAAGTCACTTCAGACGTTGGTTTGTAATCATTAGTCATTTATTTCAGCTCTGTGATTCTTTCCATCTTAGTGCATAATAATTATAATAATGATTGTAATGCGTTATTAAAAATATCCTCGAGCCCAATATTTGTGGTTTACGAGTGCCCATTTTCAACAAGTGTGAGCCGATTGTCCGAAATTTGGTGCATAACAAAGTGTATTGCGAAAGACAAGCGTCAGCCACATATTTAGTGAGATCAGTGAGGAAGAGGCCACGATAGTAAAACTATTTTTGTCCACTGTCTAGGCCTAATGACCCGTGTGTTGCGTTGGACCCGTTAGACCGGATGCATAGGCTTATCAGCCGGGAGTTGAACGCGGGACATCTCGATCACGAGTCCGATGCTCTAACCATTACACCAACGAGCCTTAATCTTAGCCTGCTGTAAATATCAACCATTCGTAAATCCAACGTGAATGATTTGTGTTGGCGGGTATGTTCGGGTCGTCGTAAGTCCCGGGGGCGGCTTCCGGTTCGTTCTACGTCACGAAATCAGCAACGACAGACGGCGGCGCCAGCTGTTCGACCGGTCACCCACACATCGGATGTTTGCACGGCCTCTGCCGCCACTAATTTTCGACATATTGTCCAAGCAATCGTGCACGCCAAGTCAGGAAATCCGGGAAAACCGGAACTCGCATCGGCGCTGGCGTGCAACTCGACCCACGCGACGCGCTACAAATTGCGTCTCTGTTGCGGTGACCTTCGTGTGAGAAGCCACAAGAACGGTCAGTCACATGTGGGACGTAGAGACTGGCGGATCTGGCGTAAAAAGAACTTGGTGTCCTGTATTTTATTACATTCTACTGCGCATCACAGTGCAAAGTCCACTGAATTCATCCTTCTATCTGGCACGGTTATCGAGATATTAAAATTAGTTTTTAAAATGAAACTGTAAAGATTTCTAGATCATGGCCACGATTTTTGAGGTCAGTGACGGCACCGATCACGTGATCATTTGACTGGCAATATATGATTTCCTATATGCGGCTAGTTTGAGCCAACCCCATATTTTGCACGTACCGCTGTCGAGGGAGTAGGCCTCCGAGATTTTTGGGTGATGACTTTGACATTTTGTAGTCATGTAACGTCATCGTCCGCTAGTAATTCGACTTGCAATTTATGGTCTGCTACAGGTGCTCAAAGTACAAAATAATTTCACAAATAGTCTACTTACACAAAAATTCAGGGACTGCACTGAGCTCTGTTTAATGGGCAATCCTCTAGACCATAATAAACTGCGTGAATATAGTTTCATCAGATGTAATTTTGACCTTAATGGATATCTTTATACACCATCCCAAAACGACAACAATAACATTAAAGTAAAAAGTTATTATTTTCTATTTTAGCTGCGTATGCTATAGTATGCTACCTGTCAGTTATAGCCTACTGTACGTTATGCCATATCGCTTCGTACCGGCGCATCATGAGAGAAATATGGCCCTGTCGAACGGCTGACCCTGACCGATCATGAATCCAGCTGAAGCGATTGCGGGCAGTCGTCGTGATGAAGTGGATGTAATCAGTTTATGCGGATTCGTCGACGAAAGGCATTGATACTGAGAGATCGAAGGACCTACGGACCCGATGATACAGGCACGGTCCGGCAGTGGAGTTATTGGCTCGACAAGCTTCATTTTCGCTCCACATAATAGCGATCTCACACAGCCGTTGGCGACCGCATTGTGTCCGAGCCCGATACGTCCGTAATGGATTCCGTATTGTCGTGTCCGTTCCCTGTGCAGCGAACGGCTATTGCACTCTCCGTCGATTTTACAACTCACTTAACTCACTTATGTCCCAGCAAAATCAAATTACGAAAATAAATCGAATTAGGGAGATAATATATTAATACGCAATAAAGTAATAAATAGCGTTAACAGACGAATACTAACAGTATTCAATAATAGTAGCAGGAAAAATAGCAGTAAATAATACACATTAGTAATAACGCTATGTATATAGTATAATGTATGTATGTACTCACTTAATACATATAGGGGCCTAGTACTTATATTTTTGTTTTCTCCCTCTTTATATTTTTGCTCGATTGTTTCTGCAACTATATTGCGAATAAAGAGATTTCAGTATACAGTGCACTCTGGCTGTTCTTGGTGATTGAGGAATTTCACTGTCAGGAACCGAGACTCATGGGCCTGCTGGGTAATCGTTGACGAACGGACGCTAGTACTGTACAGAGTAAGCGTCAAGTGCTCGGTGGCTGGCTGGGCGCAGTCAGTCGGTCGCTGATAAGTCGTTCCTCTCATCTGTCAGGGCTGCCTTCACCGTCGCCTCAGCAACCGCACGCGCCGCCGCCGGCACGCCGCTGTTGCTCGCCGTCGGCCCTGATGCAATTACATGCGACCAGATTGCGCGCGGCACGCCTCTCGTCGCGACGCGGAATGATAGCAGCCGACCGGCCGCAGCCCGCCGGCACACAAGGCAGTCGCCGTGACCGACGGTCGGCCAGCCGCCGCCGCACGGCTGCCGATAATTCTATTTCAGTCGTTGAGTGCAGCAGCAGCAGCAGCGGCAGCGTCAGACGCAGAAAAGGAGACACGAAAGATAGCACACTGTAGTCGGAGGGGCACAAGGAAATACACACAACGCGACTCCATCGGAATATTAAAATCAAGCTTATTCGGCAAATGTCTAGAGACTGCCAATGCATCTTAAGAACCGTCGGAGGGTGTAATCATCCTTAAAATATCGCTGGATGAGCCTGATTCCAATATCTCACTGGTGTCGTTATCTCTTTATAGCCTCGATGCTACTACGCTTCATATTGCTTCTGCTGCGGCTGCTGCTGCTGCTTCGGCGACGGCATTCAGTCTGAGTAGCGGCGGGAGTGGATGCTGCTGGTTCAGATGACAGATTGGTCTACTTCCTTCTTCCGCCTGTCAGTCGACGACTGCCGTCATCAACAGCCGACGTCATCGCGTCCAACACAAAAGGTGAGACGAGCAATGTACTGTTTGACGCTCGGTGCCGGCACTAGCGATCCTTTAAATATCATACCAGCTAATTTTGGCATCGATAAATAAGAAAACATGCCAGGGCAGTGGCTTTTAATAGTAAAACCACACTGTATTAAACTGAAAACACGTATTTATGTATTTGCTGGAGATCATGGCTTCTTCTCACCTTTACCTCACCTTCCGTCGACTACTTTTAAAGGTACTCTATTATTTTTCCATTTCCACACTAGAAGTCTATAATTCTCGCATTTCATTCAAACTGTGCTTACAGATGGTTACCGGATAGATTGTTCGGATAAAGTGTATATCGTACTTATGCATTTTTGGCTTTTCTAGAGGAAATGCCCCTTTGCCTATCCCTTCACGGGCGACTATGCCAAAGAATAAGTTCTTGCATTCCATCTGTTGCCTTAACAGTAGTCTTAATTTTCGCAATCCAGTTTATAAAAACCTTAACTATAACTAAAAACTAAGCAAGCAACATTTGTAAGAATTTAGACGTATGGTACAGTTGTTCAGACATTCTTAATAGTTGAAAAAACTTCAAATGGCGCATGCAATTTTATAATCAAAGATACATGGTTTAGATTAGAATAGAAGGAAAGGCAGTCTCTTTGAAGTTGCTGGCCTGGCTATAAAATTAATGTCGGAAAGTAATCTAGAGGAATAATGCATGTGTATAGAGACATACGTGCTAATAAATAATCCATGAATGAGCATCCAAGTGACCAAGAGCTGTCGTGAAATGTCTCTGAGTGGATAACGTAGCGGTACCGATGGAGCTGTCGCCAGTCTATAGTGTCAATTTAGAGCTCCCAAGAAGCGACTGCGGCGCTACAAGCGAGCAGGTAGTAGACCCCAGAGAACGGCGGCGGATAGCGTGGAAGGACTGATCGTAAATTAACAGGCCCGAACGATGCACCGGCGGAGCTGAAGGATAGATGGATCATCGAATGCGGCGGCACGAAATCATGGAGACTTTGATCGCAGACGTAATATGGACGCACAACGCGGGCGAGCGGGGAACGATGCGTGCGGTCGGACGCCGCGGGGGCGCCGTCTCACGGGCCGGACTCGGACCTGAAACTGACAGACTGAAAGACACCGACGACGACGACGAGGACGACGACGTGAGCGTTTCATTGCATTACGCTTGATGAAATGCAACGAATGCCATGCAGTCAATGCAAGCCGATGATTGTTAGCTAAGGCACAACCGAGTCCAGGCCTTGTCTGCACCTACTGCTGGCTGACATTCGATGGCTTTCATGTTTCTGACGAAGACAACTGAATGAAGGCTTAACCGACATCGATGAATCAATGACTGATGTCAGTCATTTAGTTATTGTCTACTACTGAACAGGTTTAGAGTAACACTGTGTAGCATTAAACAATTCAGCGTATGAAATTGTGGAAGTAGAAGAAGTAACTAAATGCAAAAAAAGAATAGAATGGACGCAAAACAGAAACAACGAACCGTCACGCAAAAATACAAAATGTGTTTTCCCCAGTATCTTTGAAAGGATATTGGGACTTGTATTTGTCGGGGATCGGGGGTTTAAACTCCCACGCTAAATGGTTTTTACGTTTGCCAACTTTGCTGCGCATGCCGAGCCAAGCAGTGGTAGCCTTTGTATCAGCCAAGTGCAAGGCCGACAGACCTCCAGGAAACGCAATCGTTCACGATATGCCCCATTATCATCAACCAGCTCGTACTCTGAGATCCTCCAGTCAACTACTACTCTATCAGCCGGCGACAAGGATCGACTTT
>Ga0056131_1000270_pt1 | contig 11830 bp, 17 predicted proteins | sample WorMetLIZISLAND1_2_FD_67480 | JGI IMG/M metagenome (GOLD analysis project Ga0056131, IMG submission 67480) | Marine gutless worms symbiont microbial communities from Max Planck institute for Marine Microbiology, Germany - Olavius clavatus LIZARD... ...
CACAACACCACGGATGATTTGAACCTCGAATCTTTCGCATATCTGACGTACCAGTTCACGAACTCGATTCGCCAAATCACCTCGCAACAGATGGTATCGATATTTGGTCACCCACACAAAATGGTATTCAATCTTATATTTGGTATGGCTTCCATAACGATATTCCATGCAAACTGTATAATACAACTGCTAGCTGAAAGCTACCTGTCTAAAAACGGGGGTTTCAACCTTAGGGCGGACGAATGAACGATGCGCCACAAACGGGTGTCGGTGATCTCCATGATGCGGGCGGCGGCAAGAACCGGCATCTCCCGAATCAGGGTCATCGCCGCTTGCTCAAACAACAGCGTAAACTTGCTCCCCTTTCCGGCCCATGGCGTCTGGATTCGCTTGACGCCATGATCCGAACAATGGGCTCCGGGAACCGACGCGGTCAAATAGCAGTGATGCTGGAAAAAATTCAGATGACGCCAGGTCAATTCGGTAAAGTCATGGGCCTTACAAGGCTTTCCGCACTCCGGGCAAGGTTAGCTTGATCCCCGTTCGGCATCGATACGAAGATGGATCTCATGAGGATTTTTATCCAACCCAAGCCGTTGACCCATTAATTCCCAAGGGGGTCTCAGATCCAGGCCCAGTGTGAAAATATCGCTTGATTGCATAAACCACCCCTATCGTTTTATTGGATTCGTTTGCTGTTTATGCTTGATACTCAATTCCACGTGCTATGTCGAGGAGCCAATAAACATTATCCGATGAGAATTATTTATGTTTTTCAGGCCCTTGTAATTGTTGATTGGGGCTGTTATTTATTGTTTGTTGATGTGAATTCTCAACCGTCTAAAGGCGGTGGCTTCAAACCTCTTGACGCCTGTAAGGCGTCTTGATTAACCGATGATAAAGTCATCATCGCGGGATCGCTCTTGTAAATCCTGGGTGGCAATATATTGGATGACCACCTCATCGGTACCGTTGCCCGAGCTCGCTGCAAAATAGCCGCGAGCCCACAGATGATGACCCCAAAATTGTTTCGATCATCGCCGATTTCCAGATAACAGCTTACGCGAGGTTTTACCTTTGATTCGACCAACCAGTTTGCTAATCGAAAGACGGGGTGGTATCGACAGAAATAGATGCACATGGTCTTTGGAGAGATGGCACTTCACAATCTCAACATCCAGTGATTTACAAATCTCTCGGGTTACGTCACGTAATCGAATGGCAATGTCTCCAAAGAGGACCGGTTTGCGGTATTTGGTGATCCACACAATGTGTACCTTTACATCGTAAACGGAATGGGTGCCTTTGCGGTAATGTTCCATGATACCGCAAACCTACTAAAGTCTTCGCCTAAAGGCGAGGGTTTTTCTCCCATTCCCCGAATGGGACAATAAGGAGGAATTATACATATGAACGACTTGATCTATACCCCAGATGTCGATGTGAAAGTACATGAAGAAGGTGCTATTCGGCTGATATGTTCTGGTTTTCAATCGCATGAGGTTGGGTTACCTGAGTTGTTGAAAAATTCAGCCGATGCATATGCACGACAGGACACTGATAAGAACAAAAGGCTTATCATTGTTATTATCAACAGTGAGCGTGAAGGATATCCGGCATCAATTTCATGCCTTGATTTTGTTGGTATGGACAGTAAAATAATCGAAAATAATTTCCGGCATTGGGCTGACCCAGAAGCTGCCAGTGGGGGTGACCCAACGATTACCGTTCAAGGTGGACATGGCAACGGCGGGAAATGTTACATGACCCAAATGTTCGAGGAATATTCTCTAATTCACACCGTGTGCAATGGTATAGGGAACCGATATGGTGTCAAGGGCGAATCGATTCATTTCGGATATATACCGGACCGGAAAAGAGGGCGGGATTTCCCAGTTGACAATCTCAATACTCAGCTCGAATTAGCATTAAAGGTCACAAGATGTACGCTCGGTACAGTATGGAAGGTAGCAAAGCATGCCATTCGTGATGGTAAGGGATTCACCCTTGTTACAGGTGTCGGGCCAAAAGGTTACCGTGACAAACTCCCGACCAGAACAATTATTGAAAATTTGCGGGAAAATACCCAGATGATCCGAACTCTTGAGCTTTGCAGAGTGCTTGTAGTCGAAAACGGAAAGGTCTTCAAACGAGGTGAACCACTGACGTTACCGAAGATTAAAGCGATAAACGGAGAAAAACCCCGATGCATTCCGATTCCGGAAACCTTGATCAACGAAAAAACTGGGGAAGAGGTCTCAACAAGAAAGGATGGTGAATTGCCTGGAGGCACCCTCACATTGCTTACTTCACAGAGGAGTATGAGATACAGCAAAAAGGGGCGCCACAATATTATTTATATTGCTCAATCTGGATACATCGGCCATACTCAAGTCTTGGAATTTGATGTCATTTCTCCTTACGCTTCGTATATATATGGCGAATGTGAGCTCATGGCCCTTGAGCCATACAAACAGAACGACCGGATCAATCTGTCTGACAGTCCATTAACAAGAGCGGTCCGAAGGTTTATTTCGGATCAGATTCAAGAATACGGCGAAGTCTTCGAGGCACGTGATCGAAGAAAATCCGATCATGAAGAAAAGAACGCTCTTGATGCAATGAACGAAGCTCTTGATCAATGGAAAAACCGTTTTTTCAGCGAAATAATGCAGGGTATGTGGGGCGGACCAGGTCCAGGCCCAAAGCCGCCTGATAGACAGCCGTTACCTTCAGGTAAACTGGCAAGAATGGAACTCGTCCTGAGTTACCAAAGGGCGGGAAATGGCATCAGCCTAAAACCTGCTATCAGATTTTTTGATGCGGACGACAGACGTATCAGGTCCGTCCCGTACCGTTGGGTCAGTGATGACAATAACGTTGCCATGGTTGATGAAGATCTCATGCTCATAAATACTTTTTCTTACGGAAAAACAGACATTTATGCTAAGACACTGGACGGTACAGTTAGATCAAATATCATCCCGTTGGAAGTGGTCAGAATCCATGAAATCAATGTCGTGCCGAATAAAATCGAGATCTCCGCAGGAAGTAGGCATAATTTGAAAGCTTTATGTCACCTTGCCAATGGTGAAATCATATCCGAAATTTATCTTGACTGGATATCCACAAGCAGTGAGATTGCGGGTGTAAATTCATCCGGCACCGTTTTTGGGATCAATCCTGGTGAAACAGTCGTCACCGCAGGTGATGGAAAGTGCGATGCGAACAACCCAACAGAAGTGAAGGTCATTCCGGGCCATGGAAAAGGCAGTGGGCAACAGCGTGGTAAAGGTTTCCCGCGTGTGCTGATATCTGGGGAGTTCCACCATGATCCAGACACAAAGGAGTATCGATATCTTAACAAGCATCACCCACCAGTCTGGCAGGATGCCAAGGACGCAGACCGCAATATCTGGTGGATTAATAGCGATGCTGCTCTTGCACGATTATATCTTGACCGCTATGGTTATAAATCGAGAGAATGGAGAATGTATTTTGTTGAACGTTATATCGAGGCTATTTGTCAGATGGTTCTGACTCATGGTCCAGATGAGCGGGCCAACCTGTCCGTCGGTGAATGGCTATATCAGTGGGGGGATCAGGTAGCGACGATTCAATCTGCCGCCTCCGCCGAACTCATTGATTTTATTTCGAAAGGAGACCTCCCAGTATAGGTGTCATGCGTGAAAAGAAGGAACTTAAAATCGTTGAGAAGCTATTGATCGCAGCGATTGACCTTGAGGAGAATGGCAAGAGACCGTTCGCGGCTGAAGATTTTGTGGTTAATGCATGGAAAAATTTCCCAGACGCTTTTGGATTATCAGGGCATCTTGATGAGAACGGCAACAGGAAATATCCTGATTCCAACCGCGTATATGCAGAGACTATGGGTTCAAAACCCATCAGAAAAAAAGGATACTTGGAAAAGGTCGGCACAAAATTATATCAGCTAACCGAATCAGGCCAAATCTATGCCAAGCAATTGTCGATCAGATTTCTAAGTGATGGTGCGTCACAATCAGATAACGAGAAAAGCGGTCTTGCTCGAGAGATGGTTCTTAAAATAAAAAGACTATTCTCGTCCAAGGCGTTTGAAAAGTATGTGGGCCAGCGCATCGAGGAGATTACATTCTACGACGCCTGCGCATACTGGGGCATAACTCCACGCAGTTCAGCTATTCAATTACAGAACAACTTTGCAAATTTTGATACTGTTATAGAGACCGCATTGAAAGATGCGAAAGGGAAAAAACTAACATTTGAGCATGGGGGACGTGAATACAGCCAGAAGGAACTGAAGTTGCTGACCGAAGTCCATGAAATGCTTGCAAAAACCTATAAGCCACAGATAGAAGCAATTTTGGAAAGGACAGATGAGCGCATTTGACATGAGGTTAGTGCGGTTTGAGGTTAGCGCCTTCGTTTGACTCTCGGTATCGAAAATCTAATCTTTGAAGCTTTGACATATTCAGGCTTGACTTCTATCCCAATCCATTTACGTTTCATATATTCCGCAACCACGCCGGTAGTGTTACTGCCTGCGAACGGATCCAGCACAATATCTCCAGAATCTGTCAGGAAATCCATAAAGAATTCAACAAGCCGGGTAGGCATCCTTGCCGGGTGAAAAGGAATGTTGTGCTCGCGACAATATCTCTGGAACTTTGACATTGAACCAGTATTCGATATGGGGAGCACTTCGATAAGGCTAGGCAGCATATCTTCAATCGAGGATATCAAAACGTTCGGTGGGATTGCCCCGCCATGGTCAGTCAGGAAAGACTTTTCTCCGATTCGATGCTCCGATGGACGACGGCCAGAATTATAACTGCCACGCTTGAGTAGTTCTTTCATGCTGTCACTGTATTTGGTCAGGACCTTCTTGTTGCTCGCTTTCGGTTTTTCGTTTGGCGACATCCACCATACACGAGTGAACGCATCCTTAACTCGAATCCTCTCGACGTTGACCCACTGAGCAGGTGTCGGAAGCTTCGCTGGATTATATACAATAAATTCCTGACACAAATGCAGTTCAGCCTCATCTAAAAACAACAGGAGCGCCTTGAGTGGCAGGGTTGACATTACAGGTTTTCCCTTAACCCAAGCATTGCCAAGTTCTACCACAATTGATCCGTCTTCCGCCAAGAACTCCTTGAGGACTGGGCCAAAACTGGCTAACCACTTGACGTATTCTTCACCCTGCAGATTGCCATATTTCTTTTTCGTGTTTAGTGGGAAGGGTGGTGATGTAAACACCATCTGAACCCGACCTTTATAGTGACTGACCGGCCACTTATCGAGGACTTCCTCGGCTTGCCCGCAATACATTCTTCCGAATCTTGTTGCGTATGCCGACTTAATTCTATGCGGTTGAACCTTGCCTTTATTTTTGGTCTTCATTAGCTGTAAAAGTCAAATACTTTTGCGACAGTTCACCCTCTCGGGAGAGTGGTGGTCAAGCCGTCTCTTTTTCCAATTCCCGGTGGCGGATTTTGCCTAACTCAGTCGTTCCTGAAAACACGGATTTGAGCTATATTTTGTAAAGTGCGCAGCAAATCGTCGGCTCTTGATCCAATAAGCGCGCATTAAAAGAATAGCCAATATCATCTGCAACTAAACAAAACCCCAAAATTTGACGCAAAAAAAGAGCCACCGCCTTCACCAGCTTCGCAAAATTCATCCCAGCGGCGCTCAACAGCGCATTGATCCGGTCTCCCAAGGTGCCGTTGAGACGGTTGCGATCCATCCGATGCTCCTGTTTCAAATGACCGATCCCAGGCTCAATCGCCGCCCGGCGCTTTCATCCAACGCCATAAGCGTCGCGCTGTGCCACCCCGACGGCGCTTGTCCACATGAACCGCAACATCGTCCGTGTAACCGTGACCCCGGCAACCCATATCCACAAACATACGCTCCGGTGGTTGAACGATCCGCTCTATCTGCTCCAAAGCCTCCTCCAGGGGATGACCGTCGTACGGATTGCCATGCAGCGCTTGCGCTCCCACAAACCAGCCGCCCTTACTCGCCGCCGCCACGCTTACCTTGCAACCAAACGCATAACGCTTACGCGCCTTGCCCTTGCTGATGCACTCCACCTCCTGGGCGTATACACTGAACACCTTACCTTTGTCCTGACGTTGCTGTTGATGAATGCGTTTGCTGATTACCAATAATTCTGCCATTGCTTCGTCCCGCTCCGGATACTTGCGTTCAATGTCTCGTATCACCCGCCCCGATAGCGTCCGCAGCCGGCGCGTACAGCCCCGTGCCCGCCTCATCTGACGCACATGCGCATAGCGGCTTTGTCGGGCAAGCAGTTGGGGGCAAACCCGGTTGTAATACTGACGCAACCTGATGTCGCGCTCTCTGGCGCACTTTACCAGCCGTTGGCGCGCCCGGTCGTACAACCGGGCGTCTGCCGGAAAGCGGAGCTCTTTCGCCTGAACCGTTGTATCCACATTGACGCGCTTGAGTTGGTACGGCTTGACCACCTGTAACTTCAGGCCCGCCGAAATGGTCTCTTTCAACAGATCCTCAGCTCCCGCTTCCCCGATCCGTTCATGCCGGCGGGTCATGCTTGACGGATGAATCGGCAATTCGTATTCAAAGTACTTCATCCCGCTCAGATACTGGCGGTAAGGATTTTCCACCCAACCCTCAACAGCATCCTCATCGCTGAGGTTACGGGTCTGTTTCAAGTAATGCAACGCCACAATCAACCGGGTGCTGATGCTCGGACGACCGTTGTCCGCACAAAAAGTGCCGCCAAACAGTTCGTCCAGGCGGTCCCGGTTTACGGCGCGTGATAACCTTACCAGCCCATGACCGGACCGGATAGCATCCAGTCACCAATAACATCAAGTTATTTCTGATAGTTACATCCTGTTTCAAGGACGACTAATTAATCTTTATCACATCCGTTTTCGAACGATTTCATACATAGCAATGGCCCCGGCGGCGGCGGCGTTTAAAGAGTCGATCCGTCCCTTTTGAGGGATGGAAACGACCAGGTCGCAGTTTTTTTTCACCTGTGGCCGCAGCCCCTTTTCCTCGCCGCCCACTACCAATACCAGCGGTACAGTCGCGTCCAATTCGAAAACCGAGTGCGAACCGCTGTGGTCGAGCCCGGCCACCCAAAAGCCTCCTTGTTGTAACGCATCCATTGTCCGCGCCAGATTGGTCACCCGGGCCAGCAGCGTATGCTCCAGCGCACCCGCCGAAACCCTCGACACCGTGGGCGTTGGCCCAGCCGCGCGGTCCTTTGGGATGATGACCCCATCCACTCCCGCACAGTGAGCTGTACGGATCAGGGCGCCCAAATTATGGGGGTCCACCACGCTGTCGAGTGCTACCAAAAAACCGGTGTGACCTTTCGCAACGGTCTTGATCTGATGCAGGTCCGCCAGAGGAAAATGGTTGACCAAAGCAACGATACCTTGATGTTGACTCGATTGACACAGGATTCGTAACGCTTCCGTCGAAGTGGTTCGAACGGGGATTTGCTGCTCATTGGCCAACTGAACCACTTCGGCCGGCCTCTTGGTTAAACGGTCATCTACAACCCGGATCTCCTTGAAGCGCCGCCGACCGGCCAGCAGGGCCTCTTTCACGGCATGATACCCAAAGAGCAGTTCTGTTTCGTCGGTCATTGTTACCGCAGCCCCGGGGTCAGATAGCGTTTAAAAAGCGCCGCCAATTCGTCTGTGGCCCGATCCAGATCATCATTGACCACAATGTGGCGGTAGTTTTTACCTTCCGTCATTTCCGTCCCGGCTTCAGCCAAACGGCATGCGATCTTGACCGGATCTTCGCCTCGCCCCCGAAGCCGCTCCTTAAGGACTGCGACGGAAGGCGGCATGATAAAAATAGAGACGCGGTCGGGATAGATCCGGGCGACCTTGCGGGCGCCCTGGAAGTCAATCTCTAAAATAACCGGCTCCTGATCAGCCAAACATTGATCAATGAACAGTTTTGAGGTCCCGTAGTATTGGCCGTAAACCTTCGTCCACTCCAGAAACGCTTTCGCCTGGATCATCTTTTCAAACTCTTCCACGGAAACAAAATGGTAGGCTTGGCCATCTACTTCTCCCGGCCTTATTTCACGCGTTGTGTGCGAAACGGAGTAGGCGATTTGGGGAAAGCGTTTTCGTATCCGGTTCAACAGTGTTGTCTTGCCCGCGCCTGACGGCGCAGAGATCACAAATAGACGGGCGACGGCGATTCTACCGTCTTTATAAGACATCGCCGTCTCCACCGGAGGCCAGCAGCATAAACCGCTGGGCCACGGTTTCGGCATTGATCGCCGACAAAATGATGTGCTTGGAGTCCAACACAATCACCGAGCGGGTTTTACGGCCATGGGTGGCGTCCACCAGACGGCCATCCTCCCTGGCCCGGTTTTTCATCCGTTTGATGGGCGCCGTGTTAGGGGTCACAATGGCAACCACCCGCTGCAAAGTCACCTTATTTCCAAAACCGATGTTGAGTAGTTTCTCGCCCATATTTATTTGCCCTTACTCGACATTTTGCACCTGTTCGCGAATCTTTTCCAACTCAGCTTTGACCGCCACGATCCGGTGAGCCAGATCAGCGTGCCCCGCCTTGGAACCCATGGTGGTAAACTCACGATGCATCTCCTGAAGCAGGAAATTGAGTTTACGGCCCGAAGCATCCTCTGCCATCAGGCGATCAAACTGATCCAGGTGGCTACGGGCCCGCACCACCTCTTCGGAGATATCGCTGCGGTCGGCAAGCAACGCCGTCTCCTGTGCCAAACGCTCCGGATCCGGGGTCATCTCACTGTCCAGCAATCGGGCGATACGCTCCTGAAGCCGCTCTTTGTAAATTCGCGGCAAGGTTGCGGCGCCCGCTTCAATTTGATGCAACAGGCCCCGAACTGATGTAATCCGGCCTGCTATGTCCATTGCCAGTGCACGCCCTTCGGTTTCGCGCATGGGGATCAATTTATCTAAACAATCACTTAATGTTTTGTCGATAACACCTTTTATCTTATCTATATCTAATTCTTTTTCTTCGGGGACAATCACCCCATCGACTTGTAACAAGTCGGCCACGGCAAGCTCACCTTTGACGGCAAACGCTTCATTCAACATTTTAGCCGCGGATAGATACCTTTGGGTCAAAGCTTCATCTACAAAGAACCGCGTCGCCCCTGTTTGAGTACCGTTTACTTGCAGTCGCACCTCGACGCGCCCACGGGAGATGACTCGGCCAATAGCGCTCTTAATATCCGCTTCCAGGGGCAGGCAGGTATGGGGCAACCGCACGGTAATGTCCAGATAGCGGTTGTTGTAGGTTCGTATTTCAAAAGAGACCTGAGTGTCGCCAATGGTCGCATCACTCTTGGCAAAGGCGGTCATGCTTCGAATCATGGTAGTTGCCTATCTTGTAACATGGACGCTTATGTCAAACATATATTTTTGCCGTGCCTTATATAAAAACTGCTGTACCGGCTCCGAACGATAATCGGGATAGGTCCACGGCAACGGTTGAAATCGATCTTGAGTATAGATGAGCGTCAAATCGGCATAGAACCCCTGGCCGATATAGACCCGATGGGTAAAATCCTTACCGCTGGCCAACACAAAGCGCGACGCCACGAGATAGCCCGGATCGATATTGATCCGCCGCAAATCATCCTTGGCCCACTGCTCTTCAAGTCCGTTGGTGATCAGCTTTATCCCCGGCAGATCGTCCTGTTCAATCAAATCGGTAAACGCCAGCATCCGCCGATAAAGGGGCCGCCCCATCTCTGTAGTGTAATAATCGGTATAATCAAAGGACATCCAGGAACTGACCAAATCCACATGGCCAAATCGCTTGACCAACGCCTCTGCCACCGGCCGGGCCAGGGAACGCTCCTTCAAAAAAAAACCGATAATCAGCTTTGCCGGTTTGGGTGTTTTACGCTGCGACATATTCCCCAATTAGGGCCGGAGCGCCTGCCATAAATATTGGAGTGATCATCCGCATGGCCGGTTTCGGTGTTTTGGGCCGCTCACCAAGCAATCCGTTGTTTCATGAGGTTATTGATCCAGCGACTGCGCATGTTCCACCAGCATAATGGGGATATCATCCTCAATGGGATAGCCCAGTTTGCAGGCGTTACAGGCCAGCACACTCTCTTCGGCGTTGATTATGACCGGCCCCTTGCACCGGGGGCAGGCCAACATTTTCAACAGTTCCGGATGGAGGCTCATGGGCGCTTCTCCAACAGTAATAACTGCTTTTCAAAATAACAGAGGCGGGTTCTTTTTTCAACCACATGGCAAGACCCCCAAAAGTATTGACATCCAGAATTAATAGGTGCCATGTTTATAGCTGTGGGTATTAAAGTTTAGGAAGGATTCATTTATTATGCAATTTGGATGCGTCGATTCCTGGCGCCTAATATTAGCGAAAAGACTTCGAAAACAGCCTTTTACGGTATGGCTGGTGCCGGCGAGTGTGTGAGCCGCATTACAGGAGATGATACTGTCACAAGAAACACCTTGGACGACCTCTTTGCCAGGTTTCACAACACGTTTCCCCGTTCATATCGACACATCGATAATTTGTCGGTGATAGGCGGCTGGACTACAAGGCAGGATATGTCGGTCTCCTGCCCGTAAGCTGGAAATGGAACAACAGGGTAACGGGATGAAATTCTCTCATTGTTCCGAGGAGACTCAGGTGTCATTTTTTAGAACAGCATTATTTACCATTTCCCCTTGTGTAATGGCGAGTATCATGCCGATGTTGGTTTTGATGTTACATTTCAAGGATACAGGTTCCAAGGTGATATACCTGTTTTATGCAATTCTTGCCAGTTTGGGTTTGATCATATTCCTTGGCCCGTTCTCCCTGCTGTCAGTGATATTTATAGGCCCGTCAAATGAGATCATGGTTGTGGTATTTGCTATTGTGGCCCTGCTCGTTTATTTTTCGGCGTCGTTTTTTGCTTCAAAGGTTTTGATCAAGCGCTTCATGATTTTGCCGGAACCTGATTCCAACCCGCAATCACAGCCAGGGGAGCATGAGAAAAAGGAAGGTGTTCCATGCGTCTAATTTCAGATACCATTCGTCTGTTGGTTTTGATGTCAATAGTGCCGGCCCTGATGGTCGGTTGTAATGGGACCTATATTCCATTGGGCGGGTACCGCATCGAGTGGGATCAGTACGACCCGGAACTGCACGGGCAGGTGGTGCATTTCAAGGCGCCGATGCGTTATGTCTTGCTGGAAGAGAAGCATATTGGAGATTATCCCAAGGAAGAGGTAGAGATCGGCCGCAAACTTGTAACTGAAGAGCTTGCTCTTGCGCCCGGTGGTCCAGCAGGACGAGGTTACTCAACCGTGCGGGTAGATGACGGAATACCATTTACCATTAAAAGCAGCTACTGGAAAAGGAAAGACTGGTTTAGGCGCAATCTTACCGGAGATATGAGAAAGCTGTTACTGGTGGATAAAAACGGTGTAGAGTCAACCACAATTTTTCTGTTTCTCGCCGATTCGGATCGACCGGAATTGGCAAATCTTGAAAATTAGGTAGGGGGTGCCGGATGAGACGTTACTTGAGATGTTTACTATTGGGGACTACCTGTTTCCTGCTTGCGAATACTTCGGTGTTCGCAGAGGAGGAAAACCTGTGCGACGATCAGACGTCGCCTGAGCAAGTACGTATCTACTTTGCTAATGGTTTTAGTAATGAGGTTCATCTCCCAATTAGTTGTAGGAAAAAGCCTGTATGACCTTCAATGAAAAATATCTATCATCGTGAAATCCATAGGCTTTACGCTTAATCACCTTGATTTTGTTGTTTACGCCTT